>Ga0222714_10000026_pt1 | contig 182196 bp, 232 predicted proteins | sample C33_3DmetaG_FD_165048 | JGI IMG/M metagenome (GOLD analysis project Ga0222714, IMG submission 165048) | Estuarine water microbial communities from San Francisco Bay, California, United States - C33_3D | ecosystem: Environmental > Aquatic > Marine > Unclassified | place: USA: California... | reverse complement strand
AGAAAAAGCATTGGGTTATGATGCTACCCACTGGCTTGAGGAGAAATTGGCAGGCGCTATTGCTGGTGCTGATGATCTCATTATTAGGACTGAACTTGTTGGTGGTTTCGGGAAGTACGGTCGCCTTCTGGGTTGGTTATACGTTGGGGACGCAGAGTTGTCTCTCAACGAGCAAATGATTGAAGAAGGATATGCTTGGGCATACGATGGTGGAACCAAGCAAAAGAACTTTGAAGAACTCAAAGAGATTCGTAGACAAAACGGTACACTTGTAGAATGATCTAATGGCTGACACTTCCGTATATCTTGGTAATCCTAACCTAAAAAAAGCAAACGTTGCAACTAACTTTACTCCAGATCAGGTTAAGGAATTTATAAAATGTAGTACGGATCCAGTATATTTTATTAAGAAATATATTAGGATTGTCTCTCTGGATGAGGGTGTCATTCCATTTGATATGTACCATTTCCAAGAAGAGATGGTGCAAAGATTTCACGATAATAGATTCAATATTGCCAAACTTCCCCGTCAGTCTGGTAAGTCAACCGTGGTTACATCATACCTATTATGGTATGTGATTTTTAATGCAAACGTAAACGTTGCCATTCTTGCTAACAAAGCAGCAACTGCTAGAGAGATGCTACAACGTTTGCAATTGTCTTATGAAAACTTACCCAAGTGGATGCAGCAAGGCATTGTTGGATGGAACAAAGGTAGTGTAGAACTTGAGAATGGAAGTCGTATCTTGGCAGCATCCACATCAGCATCTGCTGTTCGTGGTATGTCATTTAACGTGATCTTCTTGGACGAATTTGCGTTCGTTCCAAACAACATCGCAGACCAGTTCTTCAGTTCAGTATATCCAACAATTTCATCTGGTAAATCCACAAAAGTTATCATCATCTCTACACCGCACGGGATGAATATGTACTACAAGCTATGGCACGATGCCGAGCGTGGTACTAATGAATATATTCCAACTGAAGTTCATTGGAGTGAAGTTCCTGGTAGAGATGAAAAGTGGAAAGAGCAAACTATTCGTAACACGTCGGAGCAACAGTTCCGAGTTGAGTTTGAGTGCGAATTCTTAGGATCCGTTGATACTCTGATATCGCCTAATAAGCTCAGAACAATGGCATACGATGATCCTATTAAATCGAGCGCAGGATTGTATGTCTATGAGGATCCGATTCCAGAACATAATTACACAATGACCGTTGACGTTGCTAGAGGCATAGACGGAGACTACTCAGCGTTTTGTTTGTTTGATACTAGCACAATTCCGTATAAATTGGTAGCGAAGTATAGAAACAATGAAGTTAAACCTATGCTGTTTCCCGACATTATTGTTCAAACGGCAAAGGCATATAATCACGCATACATAATGTGTGAGGTGAATGATATCGGCGCTCAGGTTGCAGACATCATCCAATTTGATCTTGAATACGATAATTTGTTGATGTGCGCTATGCGCGGTCGTGCAGGTCAAGTTGTTGGTCAGGGATTCTCTGGCGGTAAAGTACAACTTGGTGTCAAGATGAGTTCGGCAGTTAAGAAGGTTGGGTGTTCCAATCTAAAGCAACTGTTGGAAGGCGATAAGATGGTTGTTTCTGATTATGAAATTATCAGCGAACTGACAACGTTTATTCAAAAGGGTAATTCGTGGCAGGCAGAGGAAGGTTGCAATGATGACCTAGCAATGTGCTTGGTTATATTTGCTTGGTTATCCGTTCAACCATACTTTAAAGAACTCCACGACAATGATGTTCGCCAAAGAATGTATGAAGAGCAACGGGAAGCCATAGAGTCTGATATGGCACCATTTGGTTTTATGGACGACGGTCTTGGAGAGTCATCTTTTGTAGATGCCGAGGGTGATCTATGGCATCTGGATGAATACGGTGATAGAGCGTATATGTGGGAATATAGATAATGGATTTAGAAGATCAACTTGGATTAGAACATCTATTGTTTGTTGATCGTAAATGTCGCTCGTGTGGTGAAGTTAAAGATCTCATTGATGGATTTTATCGCACACGAAAAGGAAGAGGTGCAATACCATCATCATATGCATATGAATGTAAGGTATGTACCATCAAGAGAGTTTTAGCACAAAGGGACAATAAATTGGATTCTACTGGATACACATATCCAGATTGGTGATGTTCACGCAGTGTTTCCCCAGTTGAGACTTTCTAAATCATAAATATTTTTAGCACAAATGAAAGCAATTTCAGGAGATTAAGCAATGGCATCTACCCAACTTTCACCAGGGGTCGTTGTACTTGAAAGGGATTTGACTACAGTTGCTAACGCAACTCTTGATAATGTTGCCGTTATTGTGGGTTCTTTCGAGAAAGGTCCTGTCAACCAGATCGTTGACATCACCAGCGAAAAAGAACTACTTGCAATTTTCGGTCGCCCTAACGACTACAACTACGAATACTGGTATTCAGCAGCACAGTTCCTTCTGTACGGTGGTACACTGAAGGTTATCAGAGCAGACTCTAGCGCACTTAAGAACGCTATTGATACTGCACAGTATGTTACCACAATTTTCTCAGCGTCAGATACCACGCTGACAGTAGGTTCTGCAACAGGCATTTCAGTCAATGATTACCTCCTGATTGACGCAGAAGTATTGAGAGTCACTGCAGTTAATGCAGATGACCTGACGGTTCTCCGTGGTCAACTGGCAACAGCAGCAACATCTCACCAAGCAGCATCACAGATTACTCTGATTGAAGACGCTGGTACAGCAACAACTCTGAATCAGGGTGGTACGCTTTCATCCAGTGCTACAACAATCACAGTTTCTTCTGCAGCAACTCTGGCAGTTCAAGTCAACGACTATCTGCAAGTTGAAGATGAAGTCGTTCGCGTATCTGCAATTGCTGGTGAAGATCTGACCGTTGAGCGTGGTGCTCTGAGCACAACCGCTGCCTCACATACTGATGGCGTTACCGTAACTCGTTTGACAGTTACTGCTGGTGTTACTGTTATCAATGAAACAACCTCCACTGGTGTTGTTGCTCCCCTGATTCGCAACCTGGATCAGTATGAGGCATCCGTTGAAGGTGGTTCTAACTCCTGGAAGTGGGGTTCACGCACTCCTGGTGTTTATGGCAACTCCATCCGTGTTGTAATGACAGACGCTGGTGCCGATCAGATTCTGTCACTGGCACAACCCACAGCAAACGAATGGGACTTCAGTGGTACTGCTGATGTTGCATATTCACTGGGTAATGCAAGTGGTAAGGTCTACTCATACACAATCGTTGCAACTCTTGCATCACAGTCTATTGCTGGTGATTTCCGAGTTGGCGAATACTGGAGAGCAGAAACCAATTCCCTCACACCGTCTGCGATTGACGTACAGGGTGAGGTCGTTGCATACGATCCCGTTACTCGTAAACTGGAACTGAATGTCAACTATGTTCTTTCCTCCGATGTTCTGGAGCCTGGCGATGCTATCGCTTTGTGGACTCTGGAAACTGGTGGTTCAAGAACTGGTGATGTTGCAGTAATTCAAACTATTGAGCGTCAACTTCGCACCGTTCGTGCGTCAGGCGCAGAACTGTTTGCTCCAAACTATATGATCGAAGATGACAACGGTGGTGGTTCTGCAAACGTTCAGATCCTGTCTGTTCGTTCAGACTACGAAGAGCGTTACTTCGGTGGTAGCCAGAAGTGGATCAACGTTGCTCCTCGTCCCACAACTTCACCTTGGGTAGATGATCGTGCAGGTCGCAATGACCAAATGCACATCCTGGTCATCGACGGTGACGGCAAACTGACTGGTACTCCTGGTTCGGTTCTTGAGAAGTTCCTGTTCGTCTCCAAAGCATCCGATGCTCGTGGTGTACAAGGCGAAACTGTCTACTACAAGGATGTCATCAAGAACAACTCCACATATGTTTTCTGGGGTTCACACGAAACAGCATCGATTTTCGATGTTGACGCTGGTGCAAACGGTTCTATCGGTTTGAGTGGTGTTGGCAGATCATTTGACCTGTTCCAGCAAGCAGAAGCAATTCAGTCATCCGAAACTGCTGCTGCAAGAGAACTGATCGGTACTACCAATGGTTCAACCGCTAAGTTCAGTCTTGCTGGTGGTGTTGACGGTTACACCCTGAATCGTTCCGAGATCCTGGGTTCATACGAACTGATTAGCGACAAGGAAACTGTGGATGTAGATTACATCCTGATGGGTCCCTCACTGGCAGATGGTGCTGATACTATCGCCAAGGCACAAAAGATCATCGACATTGCAGCAACCCGTAAGGATTGTCTGGCATTCGTTTCTCCTCCTAGAAATGACGTTATCGGTCAAACCGATACAAACGTCATTGTAAACCGTAGTATTGATTTCTTCAATCAACTGTCCAGCACTTCATATGCAGTGTTCGACAACAACTACAAGTACATCTACGATAAGTACAACGACAAGTATCGTTACATTCCTTGCAACGCTGACGTTGCAGGTCTGACACTTTCGACAACTCTCAATGGTGAAGCTTGGTATTCACCTGCTGGTTTCAACAGAGGTCAACTTCGCAATGCTATCAAGCTTGCATATTCCCCTCTGAAGGATCACAGAGATCGTCTGTACGCTGCTCGCGTTAACCCTGTTGTTGCATTCCCTGGTCAGGGCATTGTCCTGTTCGGTGATAAGACTGCACTTGCTTACCAGTCTGCTTTCGACCGTATCAACGTTCGTCGCCTGTTCCTGGTTCTGGAAGATGCAATCAGCAACGCTGCTAAGACCCAACTGTTTGAACTGAATGACGAGTTTACTCGTGCAGGATTCAAGAATATCGTTGAACCCTTCCTCCGTTCAATCCAGTCACGTAGAGGTGTTATTGACTTCCTCGTAGTTTGCGACAGCAGCAACAACCCGCCTGAAGCAATCGATCGTGGCGAATTCTTCGCTGAAATCTTCGTGAAGCCCACACGTTCGATCAACTACATCACCCTCACCTTCACTGCGACAAGAACTGGTACTTCTTTCGCAGAGGTCACTAACTGATTCAAGAGAATTAACAACGGAGCAAATCAATGGCAGAACAGCAACCTGGACAGGTTGAGCTCTCTTCAGTGAGAGCTCCAATCTTCACTTTCCGAGATCAAGTAAAGGATTTCGCACGTCCTAACCTTTTCCAATGCGAAATCTATGCACCGCCGATTCTGCAGGGGGGCGTAAGCCCTTCTATCGGCGGGGTAGCTGGTTCATCAGCAAACGCTAGTGAAACAGCATCTGGTGCATCCACTCTGGGTGCTCCTGAGGTATCAGCATTCGGTACTTTCCTTGTTAAGGCAGCAAACATTCCCGCTTCTGTTGTGGGCGTGGTTGATGTTCCTTATCGTGGTCGTATGCTGAAGATCGCTGGCGATCGTACCTTTGAACCCTGGACTGTTACCGTTCTTAACGATCAGTCCTTCAAGTTCCGCGCATTCTTTGAGTCTTGGTCATCCAACATTCAAGCACTGCAGCAGAACTATCAGAACGCAAACACCATTGCAGATTATCAGGCATCCGCTAAGGTTCGCCAACTGGATCGCAAAGGTAACGTTGTTCGTACCTACAAGTTTGAAGGTATTTGGCCGAGCAACATCGGTGCAATTGAACTCGACTGGGGCAACAATGACACCCCCGAAGAGTACACCGTAGAATTCCAAGTACAATACTGGACCTACGATACCGATGTCAACACAGGCAACAATAGTGGGTCTGGCGCAATCTGATAAATAATAGAGTAACTGCTACAATTTGATGTCCCAACTTTTTGGTTATTCTCTTGAACGCGCTAAGAAGGGCCAGGCGACTGGTCCTTCTTTCGTGCGTAAAGAATCTGATGATGCCGCCACACCCTTGGCGGGAGGTGGGTTCTTCGGAACGTCTATTGATCTAGATGGTTCCTACAAAGACGAAGCAGATTTGATTCGTCGTTATCGAGAAATGTCGATCCATCCAGAATGTGATCGTGCTATCGATGACGTGGTTAATGAAGCAATTGCAGGTGAACTCGATGATACTCCCGTAGAAGTCGAACTCTCAAATCTGCAAGTAAGTAATAATATCAAAAAGAAAATCAGAGAAGAGTTTCACAATATTCTTCGCCTGCTAGATTTTGATAAAAAGGCTTATGACATTTTCCGTCGTTGGTACATTGACGGAAAACTATATTATCACAAGATGATCGATGTAAAGAATCCCCGTCGTGGAATTACGGAACTTCGCTATATCGATCCTCGTAAGATTCGTAAAGTTATTGAGTACGAACAGCAGAAGGATCGTCAGTATGTAGATCCCAGAACTATGGAAGCACAACTTGCTCCCAAAGCAGCTGAATACTACATCTACAATCCCAAAGGTCTTCGTGGTCTTGAAACATCTGGTGTAAAGATTGCTCCCGATGCCATCGCCTTTTCCCATTCTGGGCTGAAGGATATGAATAAGAATGTGATTATGTCACATTTGCACAAGGCAATTAAAGCACTGAACCAACTCAGAATCATCGAAGATAGTCTGGTGATCTACAGATTGTCTCGTGCTCCTGAGCGCAGAATCTTTTATATCGACGTTGGTAATCTGCCGAAACAAAAAGCAGAACAATACCTTCGTGAGGTTATGTCTCGTTATAGAAACAAACTTGTCTATAACGCAGATACGGGTGAGATCAGAGATGATCGCAAATTTATGTCTATGTTGGAAGATTTTTGGCTTCCTCGACGCGAGGGAGGGCGCGGGACAGAGATCACTACCCTTCCTGGCGGGCAGAACCTGGGCGAACTGGAAGACGTTAAGTATTTCCAGCGTAAGCTCTACCGTGCACTCAACGTGCCCGAGTCACGGTTGGAATCGGAATCCACTTTCAATCTTGGTCGTGCTGCAGAGATTACTCGTGACGAAGTTAAATTTCAAAAGTTTGTCACCCGTCTCCGCAAAAAGTTCTCTGAACTTTTCCACGATCTGTTGAAGACACAACTTGTTCTGAAAGGTATCATCTCCATTGAAGAATGGGATGAGATGTCAGAGCACATCCAGTATGACTTTGTTGCCGACAACTACTTCAGCGAACTGAAAGAGAAAGAAATTCTGACAGAACGTTTGAATCTTGTTAGTGCAATGGATCCCTATGCTGGTAAATACTTCTCCATTGATTACATTCGTCGTCAAATTCTTAGACAGACTGATGCGGAAATGGAGGAGATTGACAAGCAAATTGAGAAAGAAATTGCAGACGGTAAACTGGTAGATCCAGCATCCATTGATCCTGCAACTGGTATGCCATTGGAAGATCCTATGGCACAACAAGAGCAAGCACCAGAAGATCTGGGTCCGACAGGAATCGAAGCAATTGCTCCTGCTGATTACAAACGCGGAGAATTCTAAATAGTATTATATGAGGTTTTAATTATGCCGTCTATTGAAGCAATGGAAATCGTCAACAAATTGTTTTCGGGTTCAAAAGACCTGAGTACAGAAGTTGATGATGCTATGAAAGCAGTTGCTGTTCAACAACTTGAGTTGAAAAAACAGCAAATTGCAAAAAATTTCTTACAACCTGAAGAGGAAATCGAACAAGATGAAACTGATCACGGAGACGATTGAAGACGTACAAATCATCACCGAAGAAAAAGGTGGTGCCAAACGTCTTTACATTGAGGGAACCTTTCTTCAAGGCGAACTAAAAAATCGCAACGGGCGTATGTACCCCATCGCAACCCTTGCAAGGGAAGTTGATAAATACAATGAGCAGTTTGTTAAAACTGGTCGCGCACTTGGCGAACTGGGTCATCCTGATGGTCCAACAGTAAACCTTGATCGCGTTTCCCACCTGATTACTTCTCTTACACAAGAGGGAAATAATTTCCGTGGTCGTGCCAGAATCCTGGATACCCCTATGGGCAATATTGCCCGTAACCTTCTGGATGAAGGCGTAAAACTCGGCGTTTCTTCTCGTGGTATTGGTTCACTGAGAGAATCCCGTGATGGTGTAAAGATTGTCGCTGATGATTTTATGCTCGCTACTGCTGCAGATATTGTAGCAGACCCCTCCGCCCCCGACGCTTTTGTTCAGGGAATTATGGAAGGTAAAGAGTGGGTTTGGCAAAACGGTATTCTTAAAGAGTCCGAGATTGCTAACATTAAAAGACAACTCGACAATGCAGCATCTCGCAGAGTCCTGGAAGAAAGAAAGCTTTCCGCGTTCTCAGCATTCCTGAAAACTCTGTAAAGATAAATATTTCTAAGAATAGCAAAGACTACTAAGGAGACAACCAATGTCGCAAGATGAACAGGTAATGGTATCCGAAGAACAGCAAGAAGTCACCGAAGCTAAATTCGACGGTGCCGTTGCTGATGGTTCTTCTCTGGGTTCCGTAGAAGATCTGGGTGGTCCTACCCCCCAGAACAGCAAGCCGACTGATGACAGCAATAAAATGAAGTCGCCGTCACAAACACAGGCTGCTGCACCTAAGACCAAACCCTCAGATGCATCCCCCCAGAAAGCAGAGTCTGCTGAACTGGAAGGTGAGGATCTGATTGAAGTGGATCTGACTGCTGATGTAGATGCCCTGATGATGGGCGAAGATCTTTCTGAAGAATTCAGAGAGAAAGCAACCACAATTTTTGAAGCAGCGGTTGTTTCTCGTCTGAATGAAGAGATGGAGCGCGTACACAATGAGTATGCTGCAACTCTCGCTGAAGAAGTAGAAGGAATTAAGACCGATCTTGCTGAGCAGGTAGATGAGTATCTGACCTATGCTGTTCAGCAGTGGATTAACAACAACGAACTCTCGATCGAAAATGGTCTGAAAGCCGAGATCGCTGAGTCGATTGTTGCTGGTCTTAAGCAAGTTTTTGTTGAGAACCACATTGAGGTTCCCGACGAAAAGGTTGACATCGTTGAAGAAATGGTGTCAGAACTTGATTCGATGGAAACAAAACTCAACGAGCAAATTGAAGCAAACGTTGAACTCACCAAGACCATTGGTGCTTATATCAAGAATGGGATTGTGAACGAAATTTCTGAAGGACTCGCTTCAACTGAAAAGGAGAAGCTTCACGGTCTTGCAGAAGGGGTTGAGTTTGAAGATGAAGAGTCATTCCGCAACAAAGTTGGAATGCTGAAGGAATCATATTTCCCCAGCAAGCCTGCTGCGGCAGCAGAGACTGTTGCTGAAGACGCACAACCTGTTGTGGATACAGATATGACGGATTCGATGTCTCGTTACGTCGATGCACTCCGTCGCTGGACTAAGTGAGTTAGTCCCCAATAATATTTCAAAGTACACTTTTTTACTTTTTAGAGGTTAACTGCAATGTTTAATTCCGAGCATCTGCAGGAAAAGTGGGCACCCGTTCTTGAGTGCGAAGGTCTTGATAACATCAAGGATTCTTACAAGAAGAGTGTTACCGCTATCCTGCTTGAGAACCAAGAAAAATTCCTTAAGGAAGAGCGTGGCATCCTGACTGAGGCTGCTCCCACAATGTCGGCTGGTACTGGTGGTTTCACTGGTTCTTCAACCGCTACTGGTCCTGTTGCTGGTTTCGACCCCGTTCTGATCAGCCTGATTCGCCGTTCGATGCCTAAGCTGATTGCTTATGACATCGCTGGTGTTCAGCCGATGACTGGTCCTACTGGTCTGATCTTCGCAATGCGCTCACGCTATGGTACTGATCGTACCAGTGGTACTGAGTCATTCTTCAACGAAGCAGATACCGAGTTCTCTGCAGAGAACGCAGCATCTAACCTGGGTCGTACCGCTCAGAGCGGCAGCAACCCTGGTCTGCTGAACGATGGCGGCACCTACACCGTTTCTGACGGTATGCCCACCGCTGAGTCTGAGGCTCTGGGTGATGCAGCAGGTAATGCTTTCGCAGAGATGAACTTCTCCATCGAGAAGGTCACCGTTACCGCCAAGTCACGCGCACTGAAGGCAGAGTACAGCCTTGAGCTGGCTCAAGACCTGAAGGCAGTTCACGGTCTGGATGCAGAATCCGAACTCGCCAACATCCTCTCCACTGAGGTTCTGGCTGAGATCAACCGTGAGGTTGTTCGTACCGTCTATCGCGTTGCTCGCCAAGGCGCTGCTAACAACACTGCTAACCCTGGTATCTTCGACCTCGACGTTGACTCCAACGGTCGCTGGAGCGTTGAGAAGTTCAAGGGTCTCCTGTTCCAGATCGAGCGTGATATGAACGCTATCGGTCACGAGACTCGTCGTGGCAAGGGCAACATCCTCATCTGCTCTGCTGACGTTGCTTCGGCACTGTCAATGGCAGGTGTTCTGGATTACACCCCCGCACTGGCTGGTAACAGCGGTCTGCTCCCCGACGACAACTCCAGCACCCTGGCTGGTACTCTGAACGGTCGTATCAAGGTCTACGTTGATCCTTATTCTGCTAACGTAAGTGATCGTCACTTCTACGTTGCTGGTTATAAGGGTTCTACCGCTTATGACGCTGGTCTGTTCTATTGCCCCTACGTTCCCCTGCAAATGGTTCGTGCCGTGGGTCAGGACACCTTCCAACCGAAGATCGGCTTCAAGACCCGCTATGGTCTCGTCGCCAACCCCTTCGCAGAAGGCACCACACAAGGCAGCGGTGCTCTCACCGCCAACGCTAACCGCTACTATCGTCGCGTTCTCGTTGACAACCTGATGTGAGTCTTTTCACATAACTTCAAGGGACCCCTGAGGGGGTCCTTTTTTTTATAAATACAACAACTATCCCGTTGGTATAAATGCCTAGAGGTATTATTTCCAAGGTAGATATGCTCGCATATTTGTATCGGCAGAAGCGAGATCTACCTTATTTGTGCAATAGTAAGCACTACACGTTTAGAGAATGTCAAGTGGCAAGTGAAGTTCTCGATCGGGTACTCGATTATGTGAATGAGTTCTCCAACTGAATAAATACTTGAGAACGGAACAACCACAATATAGTAAATGTCTTTCGCTTCTCAAATTGGCAATAGGAATTTCTTGAGTCCTGGTGGCTTCCGTTTTACTCTGGCAAAGTATCCAAAGGTTGCATACTTCGCACAGTCTGCAAATATCCCTGGCATCCGTATGTCGCTGGTAGCGCAAGATACACCATACAGAACAATCAATAGAGAAGGTGTTCTCGATTACGAAAACCTTTCTTTGCGATTTCTTGTGGACGAAGATCTGGAGAACTATATGATTCTCCATAACTGGATGCGTGCTTTGGGCGTGCCAGACAACTATAATGAAAGAGAACAGTTTCAGCAACTAGATATCAATCAAGCAAAAGGTATTGGCGACTTTCCTTTTGCAGATGCTACGTTGTCTGTCTTGGATTCCAATTTTAACCCCAAGTTTAATATTGTATTTAAAGATCTCAATCCAACATATCTGACTACATTGGAATTTGATGGTTCCCTGGCAGACACAGAATATTTCACAGCATCAGTTGAATTTGATTATCTTTCTTACCAAGTCCAAGATCTGTTCGGTAACCGTGTTGACAAACTGAAGTAATTATGGATCCAATTGAAATGGTTAAGCAGTCTTGGGGACAAGACTGTGTTTTTGATGAAGACAGACTAGACAAAGAATCCTTAAAGATTCCATCGCTACACGCCAAGTATCACGACTTCTACTGCAAGTACAAGTTGATCTTGGAGGAGAATCGGATTCGTCTGAACTCGATGTACAAAGAGAAGTGGTTGTACTATACGGGTAAAGCAGATCCAGAAGTATATAAAGAAAGTCCCTTTGATCTGAAAGTGCTGAAAGGGGATCTAGATCTTTTCATTGATTCGGATGATGACATCACGAAACAGAAAATGAAAATTGCTTATTTTGAAACCCTTATAAATTATCTTGAGGGTGTTCTAAAACAAATCAATAATAGAACATTCCACATTAAAAATGCCTTGGAACATAGGCGATTTGAAGCAGGTTTCTAAATGACTGTTATTTCCAAGAAGAACGAGGTGTTCCTAAGGATTGATGCTGAACCGCACATCCATCAAGAACTGTCAGATTATTTCACGTTTGATATTCCCAATGCCAAGTTTCTTCAAAGACAGCGTAAGTATAAGTATTGGGATGGCAAGATTCGCTTGTATTCTCCTGGCACTGGAGAACTATATGTTGGTCTTTACGACTATCTAAAAGAATGGTTTGATAAGAAAGGTTACAACTTCACGGTGAAGGATAATAAGTATTATGGAACACCGAATGAAGTAAGTGAGAATATCACCCCTGACTCCGTATACGGTTTTGTGCGATCTTTGGGTATCCCTTTTAGACCCAGAGAATATCAGTTACGAGGACTTTATAGTGCTCTCAAGCATAACCGTAAGCTTCTACTATCACCAACTGGGTCTGGAAAATCTTTCATAATCTATTGCCTCATTCGGTGGCATCTGCAGTTCAATAGGGAAGTTCTTCTCATTGTGCCAACTACCAGTTTGGTTGAGCAGATGTATAAGGACTTTGAATCATACGGATGGAAAGCAGATGCTCATTGCTCTAAAGTCTATGGAGGTAAAGACCGCTATACACGGTCTCCTGTTGTCATATCTACGTGGCAGTCTATCTACAAAGAACCTCGTAACTTTTTTAACAGGTTTGATGTTGTTATTGGAGATGAAGCACATCTTTTCAAGGCTAAGTCTCTGACAAGTCTTCTCACGAAGATGCACGGATGCAAGTATCGCATTGGTCTGACAGGAACACTTGACGGCACTGAGACACATCAACTCGTTCTTGAAGGATTGTTCGGTCCTGTAGATCGAGTGGTTCGTACTGAGCAACTTCAGAAGGAAGGACATCTGTCTGATCTAAAGATCAACATCTTACTGTGTCGTCACGATTACAGACACTTCGACACATACCAGCAAGAACTGGATTACATCATCACTCACGAAACAAGGAACAAGATTATCACTTCTCTTGCTAGAGATTTGAGTGGCAATACCTTAATACTATTCAACTTCATTGAACGTCACGGTGACCATTTATGGGATCTGCTAAATAGTAAAGGGGAAGGAAAACATTTATTCTTTGTTCACGGTGGCATTGCCGTCGATGAACGAGAGAAGGTACGTCAGATTTGCGAGTCTACTGATAACGCAATTATTCTGGCATCATATGGCACATTCTCAACTGGCATCAATATAAAAAATCTACACAACGTAATATTTGCTTCCCCTTCCAAATCAAGAATTAGAAACCTACAGTCTATTGGTAGAGCACTAAGAAAACACGATTCTAAATCTCGGGCATATCTTTATGATTTTGCTGATGATATTAGCAATGAGAGACATCGTAATTCGACATTGAATCATATGATTGAACGCATCCGTCTTTATAAAGATGAGAAGTTTGATTATTCCATTACTGAAATCAATCTAAAAGGTAAAGATTAACTATGGCAATTAACTACATCAGACACGATGAAGAGTTCTACGGAACTGCAAAACTCCAAAATGGAGATGAGATCGTAGGAAAGATGTGTGTCAGTGAAGACGAAGGACAAGATCTTTTGTTCATCACTCAACCTGCCAAAGTTCATCTCAGCGAGGTGGTGCAAAACGAAAAGCGAGCACAAGCGGTTGGTCTAAAGAAATGGCAAGTGTTTTCTGATGCCGACTTCTTCATTATTCAAGAAGACAAAATTCTCAGCATTGCTCCTCTATCTGAGGAAGCAACGATGATGTATAAAATGTTCGTCCAATCTGAATATGAAGATGTGGATCTAGACGAACTTGAGCTCACCAGAGAAGTTGAAGTAAACGAAACAATGGGACTCATAGGTAGAGTTGAAGAAACTCGTATGAGACTAGAAGATCTCTATAGAAGCTCTTAGAGTTGTTGATCAACCCCGACAGTGTTGATTATAATTAGTTATTGTCAGCGTGTCAAGCTGTTGACAAAATCTTGATTCTCTGATAATGTTTTGTGATGATTAGAGAACAAATCGAATGTCAATCTTAATGTCCAGAAAACCAAAAAATCAGCATTACATTGACAACTCTATGTTTCTCGATGCTTTGGTTGCTTACAAGGCACGGGTGGAGAAAGCTGCTGCAGATGGAAAACCAAAGCCTAGAATTACAGAATACTTGGGAGACTGCTTTCTAAAGATCGCTACCCACCTTTCATATAGACCCAACTTCATCAACTATATGTACAAGGAGGATATGATCTCCGATGGTGTAGAGAATTGTGTACAATATATCGATAACTTCAATCCAGAAAAATCAAGGAATCCTTTTGCCTACTTCACTCAGATTGTTTACTTTGCTTTCCTGAGAAGGATTGCTAAAGAGAAAAGACAGCAAGCAATACGAGAGAAGATCGTAGAGAAGTCTGGTTTTGATCAGGTATTTCATACAGATGACTATCACGACAATACCGTGTATAATGGTATTAAGAGTCGTATCGAAATGAACAACCGCTACTGATGGAACCTACTAAGAATGAACATCCAGAGATTGCTGAGCATAACTGGATTGATGATGCCTTTCGTGTCTATAAAACTAAATATGGTCTGTGGCACAGTGCAGCAAAAGACGGTGAAGAATTAGTAACCGCTATGACTGAAGAACAGTGTATCTCTGGCACCCGTTTCTACCTTAAAGGTAGGCAAGAGGGATGGTCCGAAGATAACAGTAGGGTTCTTAATGATGGAAAAGTTGGAGGCAAACTGTGAAAATATTGATGATTACCGATCAACACTTCGGTGTTCGGAATGATAATCAAGTCTTCATTGATAAGTATAAGCAATTCTATTCTGATGTAGTTATTCCGTTCATCATCAAGAACGAAATCAAACACGTTATGTGCTTGGGTGATACCTTTGATCGTCGCAAAAGTATTAACTTCTATTCTCTTGATGCTGCCAAAGAGATGTGGTTTGATCGATTAGAGGAACTTGGTGTTCATATGTGGATGTTGATTGGAAATCACGACATCTATTATAAGAACACCCTGAAGATCAATGCCCCATCGCATCTTCTTTCGGGTTATGACAACATTACTATTGTTGACGAGCCTACTGAGCTTGTGTTTGATAGTCGCAAGTTTCTTCTTCTGCCTTGGATATGTGATGATAATGGACGAAGAACCAGAAGTGAAATCGAAAATAGTTTTGCTTCTGTGTGCTGCGGCCATCTGGAGCTTAATGGTTTTGAAGCTGTCCCAGGTATGGTTATGGAGCACGGTCAAGATCCATCCACCTATGATAAATTTGATCTTGTCTGCTCGGGACACTATCATATGAAATCCCGTAAGGGTAAGATTAATTACTTGGGTAATCCATACCAACTTTATTGGAATGATTACGGACAACGCCGTGGTTTCCACGTACTAAATACTGATACTCTTAAATTGCAGTTTTACGCCAATCCATATACGATCTTTAATAAGATCTACTATGATGACGTTAGCAACTCATATGAAACGATTCCAGATCATTCTGATCTTGCTGGATCGTATGTTAAGTTGGTTGTTGGTGAGAAACAAAATCAAATTTGGTTCGATCGATATGTAAAGTATTTGCAAGACGTTGGTGTTGCAGATCTTAAAATCATTGAGGACTTGAGTCTTGAACTCTCGGATGTCGATGAGTCGATCCAAACTGAAGACACTATGACAATTTTAGAAAGCTACGTTTCAGATCTTGAAGATACAATCGACAAGAAGAACGTTGTAAAGATCCTCAAATCCTTGTATATGGAAGCAATTAGTATCTAATGTTTGTGCTACTCGACAAAAAAACTGGAGGCGTATATGCCATAAATGACGACGAAACTAATGATAAAGTTGTCCAGATTTTTGTTGACATAGATGACGCTTCGCGTTATCATATGATGTTAGAAGAGGCAGAGTATAAAAGAAAACTTGAGGTAACTGAAGTTGAACGTGATGTAGTTGTGGCAAATTGTCTTGCTCACGGTTACTCTTATGCCATTATTACACCAGATGATTTTGTAATCCCTCCATTATGATCGTATTTGAAAAGATTCGTTGGAAGAACTTTTTATCCACTGGTAATCAATTTACCGAACTAAATCTAAATGAATCACCAAGCACCCTTATAATTGGTAGCAATGGTGCTGGTAAATCTACCCTGTTGGATGCATTATGCTTTGGTCTTTTCAACAAACCATTTCGTAAGATCAACAAACCACAACTTGTAAATTCTATTAACGAAAAAGAATGTATCGTTGAGATTGAGTTTACAATAGGATCAGTTTCCTACAAGGTGGTTCGTGGAATTAAACCTGGCATATTTGAAATATATCGGCAGGGATCACTGCTTGACCAAGATGCGGCAAACCGAGACTACCAGAAATATCTGGAACAATCAATTCTCAAACTTAACTTCAAATCTTTTACTCAGGTTGTTATTTTGGGAAGTAGCACTTTTGTTCCTTTTATGCAGCTTCCTGCTGCTCATCGAAGAGAAGTCATCGAAGATCTCCTGGATATCCAAGTATTTTCTCATATGAATATTCTGCTCAAGGAGCAGATGAAAGATACTAATGAGTCACTTCGTGATTGTCAGTACGAACTGCAAATTGCTGAAGAACGAATTACCTCACAACGTAAAACTCTGGATAAATTAACTGCAGTCAATGATGAACGAATCTTGGCACTGCAGGGACAGTTTGATGAGAATGAGAAATCAATGATTAAACTTAAGAATGAAGTTGAAAGCATTCTTAAAGAAATCAGTGATGGAAATTCTTCTAACACAGAACTTGAAAAACTTGAGGCACAGTACAAACGAATCAGTGATCTAATCGTTAAAATTTCGGAAAAGCAAAAGCAGTCTCAGAAAGATTCTGATTTTTTTGACAAGCACTCTCACTGCCCAGTGTGTGATCAGTCAATTGAGGAATCATTCCGTACACTTAAGATTGGTATTCTTAGTAAGAAACGGGATGAGTATAAGAATGCTTCCGAGTCGTTGCAAAAAGAAATGTATTCGATTCGTTCTTCTATGGTTAAGTCTAAAGAACTTGTTGAAGAACTGACTCGCAAACAGTATCGAGTAAATAGTCTTCTCGGTGATGAGCAAAGACTTGTCAAATTGAACACAAACATTCTTCAGGAGATTTCTAAACTTTCCCATACATCAGACATCACTTCTGAGCAAGCAGAACTTCAAAGACTTCTTAACGAACACATTGAAAAGGAACGATCTTGTTCTGAAGTTAGTAAACTCTCAACAGATCTGAGAATCGTATCATCATTGCTCAAAGATGGTGGTATCAAGTCCAAGATCATTTCAAAATATATTCCTGTTATCAACACTTCGATTAACAGGCACCTCTCTAGTATGGATACATACATCAACTTTACTCTTGACGAAGAGTTCAATGAGGTGATAAAATCAAGATACCGCGACACGTTCTCATATAGTTCTTTCTCTGAAGGCGAGAAACAAAAAATAGATCTTGCCCTTTTGTTTACCTGGAGACACGTCGCTAAACTAAAAAACTCCGTCACAACAAATCTCCTCATCCTAGATGAGGTATTTGATTCCTCCCTAGATAATAACGCTACCGAGGAACTTTTGAAAATTCTTAAGGGACTTGGTAGCAATACAAATCTATTTGTGATTTCACATAAAGGGGAAATCCTGATGGATAAGTTCTTAACCACAATCAAATTTGATAAGGTTAATGGTTTTTCCAAATTAGTTGAAAATGTTTGAAGTTCCTTCTTATACAGGATCTGCTAATTTTGAATACCACGATCAATTAAAAGAATCGTTACTGTCACGCAAATCCGAATTTTGTGTGGCAGATAATCTTTTTAATGGTACTGGGTATTCAACTATCAGATCTCAAAATAGAATCCACAATGAGTATCCCTATTTCAGGGATTTTATTGAAACTTGTTTTGCGGCATATGACGACAAACTACAAGTGACTCATTGCTGGGTAAACATCAATGGGAAAGGTGGATACCAACACAGGCATAATCACGCTGGTTGGGACTTTGTTGGTACTTATTACCTGTCTGTTCCAGAATCAAATACTGGTTACTTGAGTTTATATAATCCATCTCCTGTCGTTGAAGCGTTTCATCTTGTGCGCCCATATCACGCATTTACCCATACACATATCCCAACAGAAAAGGATATTCTGATTTGGCCAGGTTATCTAGATCACGAAGTTACATACAATCACAGTAATGAAGATCGATGGAGTATATCCTTTTTGATGTCTCTGGATGAAGATACCAGACGAGATCGATTCCCCTCTATGATTTAACTAATGAAACACATTCTTTTTACCCTTAAAGGTGCTCGCCCAGAACTACTCGATGATGAGGGATTCGTCAGAGATGTCGTCTTTGGTGCTGCTAGGGAATGTAATTCGACTTTGCTTGCTATCAACTCACACAAGTTTGATCCTCAAGGGGTAACTTGTGTGGCAATGCTAGCAGAAAGTCATATTAGTATTCATACTTGGCCAGAACATCATATGGCAGTCTGTGACATTTTCACCTGTGGGGACCACACAGATCCTCAAAAAGGTGTAGACTGGATGGTGCAAGAATTTGAAGCGGAGAATGTTATTGCCAATACATTCATTCGTCCATTAGGATAAATATAACATATGATAGGGATAGGTTACCCTTATGCTTTCTACACAGTATCGCCTGAGAATGGAATTCATTTGTGAGAGAATTTCAAAGGGCGAAGAAGTTCAATTGACTGATATGATCTGGGCAGAAAAGTTGGCAAAATGCAATGCATCTGCTGCTGCTCTTATTCGGAAAGCACGAAGGAAAGCTGCGAATCCAGATATGCAAGAAGGTAGTCTGGATGAATTTATGAACATTATGGACATCGGTGATCCTGATCCATCGAATCATAGAACTGGATTTGGTAGTGCCGATGAGATCGTAGATTGGTTTCAACGGGAAAAACCTGATGATTGGAGACAACGAGATTGACCAGAACACCCTATGGTATGATAATGTTCTAAACAAAATCATTGAGGACAATGAACGTACCGAACTGGCAGCATCATTCCAAGAAGGAACAGAAACGCCACCTAAAACCTCAAGCACTACGCCAAGCCAAGGCAAGGCGTAGACACTTGAAGAACTGTCTACTTCGACCCTCCAGACCGTCTGGGGGGTCTTATTGTATGGAGAGAAACGCACAAGACCAATGACCGTCAACACTGGAGTCAAGGATACCCTCGCCAAACTGCTTGCCACCGAAGATATTGTCATCGAACATAAGCAGTGTGAGACTGCTTCCTTCAACGTAGTTGATCGGGTTCTGGTTCTTCCCATCTGGGAGAAGGCAAGCAATGCCGTGTACGATCTTCTGGTTGCTCACGAAGTTGGACACGCTCTGTTCACCCCTCAGGACTGGGATAACTTTGAGTGCCCTCAGTCTTTCGTCAACGTGACTGAGGATGCTCGCATTGAGAAACTGATGAAGCGTCGGTATCAGGGTCTTCCTAAAACCTTCTATCGTGGTTACCAGCAATTTGATGAGGATGATTTCTTCTCGGTTAAGGGTAATATCGACAAACTCAATCTGATTGATCGTATCAATCTTCACTTCAAGATTGGATCCTTCACTCCGATCCCCATCGATGATAAGTATTCCTATCTTATCGATATGGTTGCCGCTGCAGAAACCTTTGAAGAGGCAGTTGCTGCTGCTCGTGAAATCTGGAAAGTTTCTCAGGAAGAGAAGAAGCAGCAAGAAAAGATCGATGAGTCTCCTACGGGTGAAAGTGGAAACGTTACTCCTGAAAGCAATCAGAGCAATGTAGAGAGTAGTTCCGATGGCGAACAGTCTGGTGGTTCTGCAGGTGAACCCGTTCAAGGTGACACTGAACTGGATGACGAGTCTGAGACTGGCGACGGTGGTGCCGAACAGTATGATTCGGATGAATCCTTTACCGATAAAGCACTGTCAGATAAACTCAAAGAACTGACTGAGGGAGCATATCAAGGTAATGTGTATCTCGATCTTCCCAAAGTTACTAAAGATCAGTTTACCGTTTCTGCAGATCGGGTTCTTGAAATTTGCAAGAACCATTTCACCAGTCTGGATTCGATCTACACTGATGAAGCAACTGCAGATTATAACCAGTTTCGCAAACAGTCTATGCCTGAGGTAAACTTTCTTCTGAAAGAATTTGAGTGCCGTAAAGCAGCGTCAATGTATGCTCGTGCTTCTACTTCCCGTACTGGAGTTCTTGATACTCAACGATTGATCTCCTACAAATTCAGTGACGACATCTTTAAAAAAGTCACGGTGATTCCTGAGGGCAAAAACCACGGAATGATCTTCATTCTTGACTGGTCTGGTTCTATGTGTGATTATTTGATCGATACCGTGAACCAAGTTATTCAATTAGTTTGGTTCTGTCAAAAAGCAAACATCGAATTCGATGTCTATGCATTTACTAATGATGGACTGGCACATAGTTATGTCCCCAACAATGAGATTGATAAAAAGAAAAATGTGATCTCGGTTGAATGGACAACGTTGCTTCACCTTTGTTCTTCCACTCAAACTAAGAAGAATCAGGATGCTTGTCTGCGATACCTCTTTATGAATGCAGGAGCACAGGGCAATCGCCCTGGCACTCACTGGCGTAAGTATGCATTCAACGCAGCACCTGGGTTTGGTCTTTCGGGCACTCCCCTGAATGAGTCAATCATCTTCCTGAATACTTTGATTCGTGATATGAAGAAACGGGCAGAGAAAGTTACTGCGATGGTTCTGACCGATGGTGAAGCACAACCTTCCGCATACAATGCTGCTAGCATTTACGATAACAATCAATTGCATCGCAATGCTATCTACTACCGTTGTTTTCTTCGTGATCGTAAATTGGGTAAAATCTATCCTCGTTTTGATGGTTCTCCCACAATCCAAACTAGGATTTTCCTTGAGAACCTGAAGGACAATCATCCAGATGTAAATATTCTGGGTTTCCGTCTTGTCGCTGGACGAGATGTTACTTCGTTCTTCCGTCATATCTTTGGATATGATAACTATTCCAACGAACTTCAAGAGTACCGTAAGAACAAAGGTGCCATCCTCACCAATGCAGGATACGATTCCTTCTATGTTATTCCTGCCAATACTCAGATTGAAGAATCGGATCTTTCCAGTCTTGAAGAAGGTGCTGATCGTGCCACCGCTACTCGTGCGTTCAAGAAAATGTTCAAATCGAAGCGAAGCAACAAACGCATCCTGACCTCCTTCATTAGGACAGTTGCCTAAGTGTCCACACCACCCCAGATTGGGGTGGAACCACCCCTATACTAAGTAAAGACGAAACAACCCAATGACCTCTGTGACCAACGAAACACTCATCGCTTACCTGCAGCAGAACTTCGGTTCTGAGATCGGTGTTCCCCAACTCCTGTCTGCTGCTGACTATTTCAATGTTTCCCTTCCCACTGTGAAAAAGCGTCTCGATAACTATAAGTCTGGTCGTGGTAAATGGAATCTGACGGTTCAAGAACTTGAGCAGACCTATCAGGCACCTGCTGCTGCCCCTGCAGTAAATGTTACCGAACGGGTTAATCAGAACCTTGTGCCTGCTAAAGATGATCAATTTGTCCCGTTCGGTAACTTTTCTGTCGTAAAGAAAATTCTTAAGGCAGGCATTTTCTATCCTACTTTTATCACTGGTCTCTCTGGTAATGGTAAGACCTTCTCCGTTGAGCAAGCGTGTGCCCAACTAAATAGGGAGTTCGTTCGGGTGAACATCACCATCGAGACCGATGAAGATGACCTTATTGGTGGTTTCCGTCTTGTCAATGGCGATACTGTTTGGCACAACGGTCCAGTGGTTGAAGCTCTGGAACGGGGAGCAGTGCTGCTTCTAGATGAGGTTGATCTTGCTTCTAATAAGATCCTTTGTCTGCAATCTATCCTTGAGGGTAAAGGTGTTTACCTGAAGAAAATTGGTAAGTTTGTCAAACCTGCTGCTGGGTTTAACGTTGTTGCCACTGCCAACACCAAGGGCAAGGGTTCTGATGACGGTCGCTTTATCGGCACCAACGTTCTCAATGAAGCATTCCTTGAGCGTTTTGCTATCACCCTAGAACAAGAATATCCTGCCCCTGCGACCGAACAGAAGATCCTGGAGGGGGTTGCTCTGGACCTTGGCGTGGAAGACCGTGACTTCTGCAAGCGCCTGTGTGATTGGGCACAAGTCATTCGTAAGACCTTCTTCGATGGTGGCATTGATGAAGTGATCTCCACTCGTCGCCTTGTTCATATCATCAAGGCATACTCCATCTTCAATTCCAAGGAAGATGCCATCAAGTACAGTGTCAATCGTTTCGATGATGAGACCAAGCAAGCATTCCTTGAACTGTACGATAAGATTGATGTTGACTTTAATGCCGACACCATTGAAGTTATCAGCAACGAAAACCCCACCGTGTTCACTTGACACGATCCATCTGTAAACCTTATACTGGGTAAATACCACCCCCTTACACTATGTTCAAGTACAACGAAGAAGCAATTCTCGATGAGGTGCGTACCTACATCACCGACACATATCGACAGCACTATTCTTCTGGTGATGACGGTATTCAGACACTTGATTTGATTGAAGCGTGTGGCGATGGTGAGGCATTCTGCCGTAGTAACATCCTGAAGTATGCCTCTCGCTATGATAAAAAGGGCACTGCCCGCCGTGACATTTTGAAGGTGCTGCATTATGCAGTTCTTCTGCTACACTTTAATGATAAAAACGCAACTCGTGAGGAGTACCCTAACCGATGAAGATGAACCTGAGTAAAGAAACCTACAATACACTGAAGAACTTTGCAACCATCAACAAGTCTATCGTTATCGATCCTGGTTCTTATATCCGCACGATTTCTGTTAACAAGAACATTTACGCTTCTGCTAAGGTTAACGAAGACTTCCCAACTCAGGTCGCAATCTATGACCTCCCTGTATTTCTCAGTGGTATCTCGTTGTTTACAGATCCTGTCTTGGACTTCACTGATGATCGAAAGGTTATCGTCTCAGATCAAAACCGTGGAGGACGCACCAGTTTCTACTACAGCGATCCCGATCTCATTGTACGTCCGCCAAACAAAGAGATCCCAATGACCAATGTGAATGTTCAATTCACTGTAACTGCTGCAGATCTTGACAAACTTTCTAAGGCATCGCAAATCTATGCTGTTCCTGATCTGTGTCTGACTACCAAAGGAAATGAAATTATCCTTCGGGTATGTGACAAGAAGAACGAAACCAGCAATACCTTTGAGATTCCTGTTGGTGAATGTGACGATGACACTGAGTTTTGTTACTGTTTCAAGGTTGAGAACCTCCGACTCCAGCAAGTTGATTATGATGTGAGCATATCTGGAGGACGTGTTGCTCACTTTGTTGCCAAGTCTGCAGCATTGGATCTTCAGTATTACATCGCTCTAGAACCAGAAACAAAATGAACATCTTTGTTACCGATCCCTCTCCCGTCCTTTCAGCACGAGTTCTTCCAGACAAGCACATTGTCAAGATGCCACTAGAGTGCTGCCAGATGCTTTCTATTATTGCATCTGATAAATGGGGTAGAGGTTTCGGTACTCTGCCCAAAGTAGATGGAACTCCATACAGCACCGAGAAAGGTGCCTTTCGTAATCATCCTTGCACCATTTGGGCAGGAGAATTTGTTCACAACTGGTCGTGGTTGATTGATCACGGTCTAGCACTCTGTGAAGAGTATTCCAATCGGTATGCCAAGATTCATTCTTGCTTGCATACTCTTTCTGCTGCTAACAAGTTGTTTCCCCGTCCAGATCCTGCAGGACGATCTGGCAAAGGTCCAACTCCATTTGTTCGTGCTATGCCCGTTGAATGGAAAGAAGATGATACAATAGATACGTTCACCGCTTACAAACGGTATATCGCATCTAAACCTTGGGTGAAAGATAATTATCTTCGCATCCCCGACCGTAAACCCGACTGGATTTAATATTATTATGTCAGATTTTCTTTGGTGTGAAAAGTACCGTCCTCAGAAAGTTGAGGATTGTATTCTCTCCGAATCTGTGAAGGATGTATTCCTGAAGTTTGTTGAGAAGGGAGAGATCCCCAATCTACTCCTTTCTGGTGGTCCTGGTCTGGGTAAGACTACCGTTGCAAAAGCACTGTGTAATGAAATTGGTGCCGATTACTATGTCATTAATGGATCCGACGAGGGTCGATTCCTTGAAACTGTCCGAAACAATGCGAAGAACTTCGCTTCGACCGTCTCACTTACATCGACTGCTAAACACAAAGTCATCATCATTGATGAGGCAGATAACACAGGGAGCGACGTACAACTCCTCCTACGGGCGTCTATTGAGGAATTTAGTCGCAACTGTAGATTCATCTTCACCTGCAACTACAAGAACAAAATTATTCAACCACTCCACTCAAGATGTTCTGTTGTTGACTTCAACTTCGGCAAGTCGGAAAAGCAAAAGATCGCTGCTGCTTTCTTTACTCGGGTTCAGAAGATTCTTGAAACCGAACGAATTGATGCCGAACCTCGTGTTCTGGCGGCGCTAGTTCAGAAGTATTTTCCAGACTTTCGTCGTACCCTGAACGAACTGCAGCGGTATGCCTCTATCGGTAAGATCGATAATGGTATTCTTGCTGTTGTATCTAACCTAAATCTTAATGAACTGGTTTCTTATTTGAAGACCAAAGAGTTCACGAAGATGAAGAAGTGGGTGACAACTAATCTGGACAATGAACCAACACAAATTATGAGGAACATCTATGACAGTCTCTACGAGTATTTTCAACCTCAGAGCATTCCCCAAGCAGTTCTTATCCTGGGTGAGTACCAGTACAAGTCTGCTTTCGTTGCCGATCAAGAGATCAACTTGGTGGCATTTCTAACTGAAATTATGATGCAGTGTCAATTCAAATGAACGTTAAACTAATCCGAATGTGGTCTGGCGAAGATGTCGTCGCAGACCTTGTTGGTAATCTTACCGACAATATTGTTATCCGTAACCCTATCGTTGCCATTCCTTCTGGCACTGGGACTATGGCATTTGCTCCCTGGTCACCTATTCTTAAAGGTAGGGGAGTCGATCTTGAGATTCCTAAATCGTATGTTGTGTACATCGCAGAAACCCAAGATCAAATTGTTGAGCAGTACGAACAAATGTTTTCTCTTATCGAAACACCAAGTAAAAAGATCATTGTATGATTAAGGTAGGATACGTTCCTGATGAAATCAGTGATTGGATCTACGAAGTTCTTTGTAGAGATAACACCTTTCCCTGGTTCTATCAGGAATTTACATCAAAATACAACGGCAATGCGGAGGTTCTTCAGTTACCTGGGTACGAAGAGCATCCGTATTTTGCGCATATAATTCATACTGACTTTGAGATTACATCTAAAGCGTATGACATAGTGTTTAAAAAACTATGGGAATGGATGCTCAACAATGTCGATATGGACTTTGAACAGTTGATCCGTGTACGTGCTGCTAAAGTGATGAAGGACTTTGTTCCTCCCACTCAACCACACGTTGATTGCCCCGACCCACATTATGTGATGATCTATTATGTTAATGACAGTGATGGACCTACTCACATATATAAAGAAACCTACAATGGTACACCACCATCTGAAGTCACACCCAAACAATACATCGATCCTGTAAAAGGTAAGTATGTAATTTTCGATGGGTTGCATTACCATTCTGGTTCTGCTCCTCGTCAGCACAAAGACAGAACCATCTTGAACATCAATTATTATGGACAGGCACGATTTCTTCCCAGTTAGATTTTATTCGTTTGATAACGAAGAACTGGTACAACCCACCTTGGATGCCTTGCTAGAACGTGAGCGTGGTCTCTTCAATATTCCGAATATGGTTGAGACTACTAAAGGGGATCTCCATCTTCAGGATGAATTTCAACCACTCATCAAATGGATTGAAGACTGTCTCAAGGAGATCAAGAATGAAGAACAACTTCAAATGCAAGGTGACCTTGAGGTGTGCCTCGCCTGGGGCAACGTAAGCGGTCCAGAGAGCGGTGGATGCCACCAACCGCACCGTCATCCCTTCTCTTACCTATCTGGTATCTATTACCTCACAGAGGGGTCTCCTACGGTCTTCCAGGACCCTCTGACGCCACGAACGATGAACCAGTTGGAAATCATCAGTGGCACCTACGAGAACGCTGTAGCGGTCGAACCGACTCCTGGGCAACTTCTCATTTGGCCAAGTTGGATGATCCACTGGTCTGTACCGCATCACGGTCCAGAACTTAGGGCAGCAATCGCTTGGAATGCATTCCCTACAGGTGGAGTTAACTTTGGTCCTTATGGACAAAATATGGTAGATCTTTCTCTGAACTGATATGAGTACGATTCGTCCTTTCGGTCCTTCAATTTATAAAGGGCAGATTAATGAGCAACTCCGAAAAGAATTGCTCGCTATAGCATTTGATGCACAAGATGATGCATCACCAATACTGGTAGGTCAACTTGCTGAACAGTTGTATATCTATCCTGAAGATCATCAACTGAAAGTTATTCTTGATCACGTTCGTGAATATACGAATAACCATAAGGGGTATATTGATATCGAACCGTTATGGGTAAACTTTCAGACAGCAAACGATTGGCAACCAGTTCACAATCACGATGGTGATCTAAGTTTTGTTTGTTATCTGGATATCCCCAGTGGGATTTACGATGAAACACCAGAAGCAGGATCCCTGTATTTCAATTATGGTGAGCGTCAGAAAGGATCCAACAACGTATGGGGACCTGTCAAACCAAAGAACGGTGACTGCTTTATCTTCCCCTCTTGGTTAAATCATTATGTATATCCCTTCCGATCCGCTGGACAGAGGGTATCGATGTCTGGTAATATATGGTTAAAGTCGGAGTCCCCTTCCTATTGATTATGAAACTATTGCGAAACACTCTCCCGTATCAGATCAAGTCCAAGTGGTACTACATCTTCTGGGGATCGATGGCAGTTGCTGTTGTCGGTGGTCAGATCTACGTTGGTCTTGGGTATCGTCAAATGGCAGAAGCAACTAAGTCAACAATGATTAGTGTCACCTGCGTAACTGATCTGCCACTTGCTTCTAGTTACAGTACCTCTCGGATTCGTAATCGTACTGGAGAGTTTGAATGAAAGGATTGAAAACCCCACTGCGCTACCCTGGCGGTAAGTCTCGTGTAGCGTCTATGTTATGTGACAACATCCCTAGGGATGTGACTGAGTATCGTGAACCTTTTCTTGGTGGGGGTTCTGTTGCCCTAGAGTTTACTCGCAGGAATCCTGATAATCCAGTGTGGGTAAATGATAAGTATTGGTATCTCTATAACTTCTGGACAATCCTTCAGGAGTATGGTGAAGATCTCTCAAATGTCTTGGCGATGTACAAAGATAAGTACGACACCAAAGAGAGTGCACGAGAACTCTTTAATCTGTGTAAAGAGACCATCGATAAACAGGGTGAGTTTCAGGCAGCAGTTTATTTCTGGATTATGAACAAGTGTTCGTATTCTGGTCTTACTGAAAATTCGTCATTCTCTCCGCAAGCATCTGTTCAGAACTTTACGATGCGTGGAATTAAAAATCTTCCACATTATTCTGAGATGATTCAGAATTGGCATATTACCAATACGGATTACAGTCATCTTCTTATGGAACCTGGCGATGAGAATACCTTTGTGTTTCTCGATCCCCCATATGACATCAAAGACTTTCTTTATGGTGGCAAAGGTGGAACAATGCACAGGGGATTTGATCACCAAAAGTTTGCTGATGTATGTGGTGCCAGTAATCTGAATTGGATGATCACTTACAATATCAACGACAACATCAAAGAGTTGTTTAGGTATTATCATCAACGTCCATTTAGCATTACCTATGGTATGCAGCATCGTCCAAACAATACTGGGATGAAAGAATTGCTAATTACAAACTTCACTTGTCTATCACCTATTGAACAATTGCTTGCCTGATTTATGAGTTCTCGTAGTGACTATCCTCTCAAGGACTATCTAAATTCTGTTAATTTTTCTAAGGAAAATCTACTAGATTCCGATGATCCTGGTTGGAAAAAACATTATCCTCCTTACATTGTCAACAGGATGTTGTCTTATCATATGGATAGTGTCCTCTATGCTAACGAGATGAATAGGTTATACAACCTAGACAAAGACCTCCAATATCTATTTTATCTAAATAGTCTGAGACGAAAAAAACGTTTCTCACCCTGGCAAAAGAAAGAGAAGATTGATGATCTTGCTCTCATCAAAGACTACTTCAAGTATTCAGATGAAAAGGCACGGGATGCGTTACGAATTCTGACCAAAGAACAAATTGATTTGATCAAACAAAAGATGAATACTGGAGGAAGACAATGACGGATGAAAAATCCATCGAATTGAGCTGGTCACCTGATATGATGGTGGAAGTTACTCTTAAACAACCAGATGACTTTCTGAAGATTAGAGAAACTCTTACTCGTATTGGTGTTGCTTCTCGTAAAGAAAAGAAACTGTTTCAGTCCTGCCATATCTTACATAAGAAAGGTAGATACTACATCGTACATTTTAAGGAACTGTTTGCCCTTGATGGCAAACACGCAAACCTTACAATCAACGATGTTCAGCGTAGAAATCGTATTACCAAACTTCTTTCCGATTGGGGACTGGTTGGTATCGTTGCAGACGAGCAGATCGAAGACATCGCTCCGTTGAATCAGATTAAAGTTATCGCTTTCAAAGACAAAGGCGAATGGATTCTGGAATCTAAATACAACATTGGCAAGAAAAAGGCTGCTACTGATGTATGAGGATTTAGACAAATTTGAAACTGCCCTAGCACATTTTGGTACTAGGGTAGATATAATTATTGCAATGGAACTTGGAGACAAGATTGATGCTGAGACTGCTTACAAACGCATTAAAGAAGAACTCAAAGAACTCAAACGAGTCCGTAAAAAGCAGCACAAGGATTTGTAGTAAATGTGACATAGAAAAACCCCTGGATAAAGATCACTATCAAGTAGTGAAAACCTTTAGATGGGGGTTTTCTTATTACTGCAATGATTGCAATGCTCCAAAAAATAAATAGTGTGTCAAACGTTTATGTTAAATAAATGGAAAACGAAGACCACGAAAAGAAAAGAGAATGGTTATCTGATTTGATAAAAGTTTCAATCCTGGTTTGGAGCGCATCATTATTGACTGCATCTTATTTCCGCCTGCCATCTGGGCAGAAGATTCTCGATTTTGATCCCACTTTTATTGCCTCTGTATTCTCTGGATCTCTCGCTGGATTCGGTATTGCTGCAGCAAAAAATACTGGTAATGGCACCAATACACCAACTGGTGATGCAACACCAGTTTATGCCAAACCTAAAGATGAAGAAGAACCTTCTGTTCGTCCTATTTGGGAAGATGAACCGAAGGAAGATGGTGGTGAAGAACCTCAGGAAGGTTACGTTAAACCTCGCACATAATCTTATGCAGAAACTAATTAACTTGCTCGCCCTAGCATCGTTTGGTATGAACCTGGCATTGGTTGGGGTTGGTGTTACTGTCTATGCTAAGAGGGAAGCGATCATTCAATCTGCTACCGACAAGGCAGCAGAACTAGCAGAGAAGAAACTTAAGGATGTTGTTACTAAAGCAGCAACCGAGGGTGCAATCAATGCAGTAAAACCTATGATCGGTAATCTGGTTAAGACATCCATTCCCAAAGTTGGCGGTGCATTACCGTTACAAAACAAAACAATCCTGTCTGGTCCTGCAATTCCCTTCTGATATATATTGTAGCTATAAACATATACTATGACTACTAGCAGAAGGAAGAAGAATGATACCGAAGGGAAGTTCTTTTTATATGTTTTCTTCTTCCACTTGTTTTCTGGAATCGTTGGTTTTTTTACTGAGGATTGATGCCTGATATACGGGATGTAAGTATACCAAATCTTGATGTTGGAATCTCTGGTGTTGCTCCAATTACGGTAGCAGTGCCAGAGATTTCTCCTGTGATACCGAGAACTCCAATAGTTACTGAGACTATAGGAACTCCTATTATGCAAGTTCCTGGTTGTGTGGAGACCAGAGAGAACAATAACAAGGATCTACCTACACAAGATCCTAGGGGTAATATGGTTTTGTGTGATGGAACGATGCCATCATACAATCCGATTGAATACAACCCCAATGATATGACCTTCAGCAGACCTAAGGTTGTTCCCCCGAAATTGCAATCGGAACCTGACGAACAGACGAAGGCAGATGCTTTAGATGCCGCAAGACGTGCAGCACAGATCAACACTGCTGTCGTAAATTCATCCGAGAATGGGAATACTACCAAGGAGAATTCTCAGCAACCTATAACTCCCGTTAAAGTATTGCCTGAGCAACCTATAACTCCCGAGCAATCTCTGCTGCCACCCATTGAAGCAGTTACCACTACAGCATCAATTGCTCTAGTTGCAACTACTTCAGCACTCTTGGCAAAACCTTTCGCGGACTTTTTGTTGAAGTTGATTAAACCGACAATCAAAAAGATTATTGCGAAGTTGCAGAAGGCACGGGGGAAGGAACCGCCCCGTGAGAGTGTAAGGGAACGTATCCTGTCTCAGAGGGATCGGAACCGCGCTGTGTCGGATTTAACGAAGTCTTTGAAGCAGTTGAAGCGGGGACTGAAATAGTGTGCGTGTGATTCGCTACGGGTATCTTAGGAGTGACTAATACCACATCTGCACAGATTGCATAGTATGGTGACTTTGGGTGAAACATAATACCTTGTTTCATCAGTTCACCACAGTTCTTTAAACGAGCAATCTCAAAATCCAATCTCTTGTTAGCAATTAATTGGTTTTGCATTTTTGTCTGAGCATCAGCAGCTGCCCTACATTTACTCTGTAGACTGAAGTCCAGTGGTATTGATATGGTTGCTGATAGACCGTAGTTGAAAGATAAACTATCTTTCTGACCAGTTCTGATTGGCTTGTAGAATAGAACATTGCCAGGGTTATCTGGTGCACCATCATCATCCAGATCTCTCATATCATAGACTGGATCGTTATAATATTGTTCGTAGGGTACTTGCCTAGATTTGCTATCTGTGATGAATGGTGTGATATTTAACGTTGGACCTTGGCAGGATACACCACCCCCGTAGGTATTTGTAATATACGGACCCTGTAAGACCTGGATCGCCTGGTTGGTAACGCTGCCACTGCTATTAGCAACAGGAGCAGCAGTAGCAGATACACCCCCAACATCCTGAGCATATGCGGGCAGTCCATAAAGACCTACTGCGAGAATACTGACACCGATTCTGTGACCGATTCTATTTCTGTTGATCTTTGAATTATAGTTTCGTTTACTAAACCTGGACCAGAATATGTCTGTGTAAACTGCCAGGATTTTGTTGCGTCTTGGATTGTGTAGTTTCCAAGTGAATTTAGATCCAGAGCGGATTGAGTTCCTGTTGTCGTGGTTGACGTTACTGTTGTGGATGGATTTACTTTCGCCCCACCATTCGTAATGTTCGTACCTGTAATTGTGTATTCCCATCCTGTTCTATAATCACGGGAGTTGATCGTTTCAGTGACAACTGATTTAGTTGTCGTTGTGGAAGTTAATGTTCCTTGAGTAAAGTTAGGAACAACTGGGACCGCCATAGCGGGCGATCCCGATAGTAGTACCACAAGAAGTATTCTCTTCATATCTATACAACTTACTTGACAGTGATTTCTGTCACGAATTGCCCTGTTGCACTTGTACCTGCCCCACCAGCAGTTAGCGATACCGCCCCAGCTGTAGTGATAGTGCCAGCGAGAGAACCAGCCACCCCACCAGCAGTGGTCGTAACGTTTCCATATGCGGGAAGCGAACCAACGACTCCGCTAGTAACGGTTGTTCCTGTTGGGACGTTATCTCCCTGAATGAAAGATTCTGTAAATGTGAATGCTGTGCTTGGTGCTGTATAGTCGGTTGGAGTGTAACCAACTGCAGTACCAGAAGTAAGTGAACCAAGTCCACCCTCCGTTGTAATGGTCAGGTTGTTGCCACTTACCGAATAAGTTGAACCAATACGGGTTGCTTGTGAAGCAGCAGCATCAACAGTTAATTGAACTGAAGTTGACAGTTTATGTGTAACATCGGCATATGCAGGTGCCGTCATCAGTAACATAACGAGAGGAATAAGTTTTTTCATTCCTTCGTAAGTACACTACGATCCTATTTATGAAAATGTTTACTGGTGTGGATAACCGTAGTTGCAACTTGGAAGTAATTTTGTTAAATATTATCGGTTGCCTTCGGGGACCACACAACGAATCTCGCTTTTTAAGGAGAACTACAATGACCAACGTCGATCAAATTGTTCGTTACACTACGAAAGATCTTGATAGCATCAGGGATGCTGTCACTCGATATAGTGTAGGACTGGACGATGTATTCAATCGTCTGCACTCATATGGCACCAATCATCCTGGCGGTTCCTATCCTCCATATAATTTGATTAAAGATTCAAATACCGAATGGAGAATTGAGATGGCACTTGCTGGATGGGATAAGGATGACATCAGTGTAACTACTGAATCCAATATCCTTATTATTGAATCTATTAAGTCACAACCAGAACAAGATGCTCAGTATCTACATCGTGGAGTAGCAAATAGATCCTTCACCAGAGGGTTCAATATTGCTGATGATGTGATTGTTAAAGACGTTCAGTTTTCAAATGGTATGCTGACCATCTCACTTGAGAAAGTCATTCCAGACCATCAAAAGAAAAAGGTCTACGAAATCTCTTGACAAGACAGGTGATTCTTGGTATTATAAATAAGTGATCGAAACGAAGCCTCAACTACTCGCCTAGTGACGTGAACTAAACAGAGACAAGTCGAGTCTCTTTACATCCGCAGGTATATTATTCTGCGAGAAAATAACGAGGTATCTAAAATGATTAAATCCGCATTCGCAGCACTCGCTGCTGCTCCCCTTTTCGCTGGTGCTGCAATGGCAGGACCCTACGTTAACGCTGAATCCAATTCAGGTTTCGCTGGTAGCAACTATGGTGGTAGCACCATTGAAACTCACCTGGGCGTCGAAGGTGCTCTGGGTGGTAACGTGACTGGTTATGCTCAACTCGGTCCCAACTTCGTGCTTCCCGATGGTGGCGATAGCGAAGTTGAACTGTCTGGTAAGGTCGGCATCAACATTGCCGCTACCGATAGTCTGGGTATCTACGGTGAAGTGTGGGGTTCGACCACCAACGGTTTTGAGGTTGATAACCTCCTGACCAACGTGAAGGCTGGCGTAAAGTACACCTTCTGATCATTAACTAAACCTTAACGACAAAATCCGAGACCTCTGCTAGATTGTAGAGGTCTTTTTTTAAGACACTGTAAATCGCATAAAACTTTTATGAAATTCGCAATCGCTCTTGCTGCCCTTCCCCTGATGGCAGCTCCTGCCCTTGCTGGTCCTTACGTTGAAAGCAAAACTACTTCTGGTGTTGCTTTTGCCAACGGTGACAGCACTTACAAAGGTGCTCAAACCGAACTTCGTATTGGTTATGAAGAGAAAGTTGCTAAGGGTGTCACCGTTTATGGTGAGATTGGCCCTGGTTACGAGTGGAACACTGGTAAAACTAAAAACGAAGAAGTTGCTGTTGCTGAAGTTGGCGTAAAGGCTAAGGTTGCCAAGAACGTTGGTGTTGCTGCCAAGGTTACTGGTGAGTATGGTAATCTTTCCAAGGTTACCGATCTCGGTGGCGAACTCAAAGTTCGTTATTCCTTCTGATAGATTGTATAAATAAAATACAATCGAAGAGACTCCCACTGGGGGTCTCTTTTTGTTGAGGGATTTTTCTATGAATCATTATGTCAATTGCACACCTAGACTGTGTGAAGATTATGAAAGTATTACTCTTGATGTTCCTACGGAACACGTTGAGGAAATGCTATACTTGTCTCGTCTGTTAGCAGATGAGAAAAACATTACTACTAGAAAAGCATTCGTTGATCTCGTTCGCGGTGTTTATTACAAATTAATTGAGAAAAACTATGACCGTAAAAATCGTAAGACTCGGAAATGGTGAAGATGTAATTGCTGACGTTAGAGAAGCATTTCCAACTCAAGAATCTTATAGTCCTATTGGATATTTTCTGATCAATCCATATCAGATTACACTTACTGCTACAGCAGAAATGCTGTTTGAGTCTGGTGCCACTGATGAACCTCAGAAAATCAACGATCTAAATTTGGAATTGTTTCCTTGGATTCCTCTATCAGTAGATAACAGAACACTGGTTCAGGTCAGTCAAGTGGTTACAATTTACGAACCGCATCCAGAAGTAAAATCAAAATGGGAAAAACTAACAGAGGTACACCACAATGAATCCATTGAAAATCGTGATTCTGAAGGATCAAACACATCTGATGGGGGAGGTAGTTGAACTCGATGAGGAACCGATGTACCTTGTTCAGTCCTGTGTAAAACTAGGTGATGATACGATCATACCTTTCCCCCTCTACACAGATCAACGAGATATTTTCTTGACAAGTGATGTCATTCTTACTATAGTGGAACCGTCACAAGAAACCATCGTTAGGTACAAGAAGAATCTGTGAGTAGTTATTACACGAATGTTACACTGTTGGGCGATGCCATTCTTTGCCGTGGGTATGAGAATGGATCGCCCATTTCATATAAGGAGATTATTAAACCAGTTCTGTTTGTTCCTTCTCCTAAGGGTGACTGGAAGACTCTTGAGGGTAAACCGATGGCACCTGTTGTTCAGGATGGTGCTCGTCGTGCTCGTGAGTTCATTGAGAAGTATAAGGACGTTGATGGATTTGAAGTTCACGGTTATGAACGATTCGTATATCAATGGATCAGCGAGAAGTATTCTGGTGACCTGAGATTTAATCTCAAGGATATGAAGATCTATACGATCGACATTGAGGTTGCTTGCGAGAATGGATTCCCTGATACTGAGGCGTGTCAGGAAGAGATGCTTCTTATTACTATCAAGGATCTTTCATCTGGTAAGTTCATTACCTGGGGAACTCGTGAAGCAAAACTCGATACTGAATATCGTGTATTCTGGACTGAGAATGAAATGCTCGCAGACTTTCACAAGTGGTGGGTTGATAATACCCCTGACATTGTGACTGGATGGAACTGTAACTTGTACGATATCCCATACATTTGCCGTCGCATTGAGCGTGTTCTTGGTGAGAAGTGGATGAAATCACTTTCTCCTTGGGACAAGGTAAATATGCGTGAGGTGTATATCAAGGGTCGCAAGAATCTTGCCTATGACATCCTGGGCGTTAGTATCCTTGACTATCTTGATTTGTACCAAAAGTTCACCTATAGCAATCAAGAATCATATCGACTGGATCATATTGCATTTGTTGAACTTAATGCCAACAAACTGGATCACAGCGAGTTTGAGAACTTTAAAGCTTTCTATACCCAGAACTGGCAGAAGTTTGTTGAGTACAACGTGCACGACGTGGAACTGGTGGATCGTCTTGAGCATAAGATGAAACTGTTGGAACTTGCTGTCACTATGGCATATGATGCTAAGGTGAACTTTGAGGATGTGTATTCACAGGTCCGTATGTGGGATACGCTTATCTACAACTACCTTAAAGAACGCAAGATCTGTGTTCCTCCCAAACAGGAGAGCGATAAAAATGATAAGTATGCTGGCGCATATGTGAAAGAACCCATTCCTGGTTTGTATGAATGGGTCGTATCATTTGACCTCAATAGTCTGTATCCTCACCTGATTATGCAGTACAACATCTCTCCAGAGACGTTGATTGATTCTAGGTTCCCTAGCATTTCGGTGGATAAACTTCTATCTGGCAATGTTCAGATTGCAAACGACTATTGTGTATGTGCTAATGGTGCACAGTATCGCAAGGACATTCACGGATTCTTGCCCGAAATGATGCAGCGTATCTATAGTGATCGTACCATCTACAAAAAGAAGATGCTCGCTGCTAAGCAGAAGTTTGAGGAGACTGGTGATCCAACACTTCAGAATGAGATCTCGCGGTGCAATAACATTCAGATGGCACGAAAGATCCAACTCAACTCCGCTTATGGTGCCATTGGTAATCAGTATTTTCGGTACTTCAACCTAGCAAATGCTGAGGCAATTACTCTTTCTGGTCAACTTTCAATCCGCTGGATTGAGAATAAGATGAACCAGCATCTTAATAAAATCCTCAAAACTGATTCCGTTGATTATGTTATTGCTTCTGATACCGATTCTCTGTATCTCAACCTGGGTCCTCTGGTTGACCGTGTATACCAAGGGAGAGAGAAAACTCCTGAGAAAATTGTGGGGTTCCTTGATAAGGTCTGTTCAATGGAACTTGAACCTTATATTGAAAGTTCTTACGAAGAACTGGCACGATATGTAAATGCCTATGAGCAGAAGATGTTTATGAAGCGAGAGACCATCGCTAACAAAGGCATCTGGACTGCTAAGAAAAGGTATATTCTCAATGCCTGGGACATTGAAGGTGTGAGGTTCACTGAACCCAAACTTAAAATGATGGGTATTGAAGCAGTTAAATCATCCACTCCTGCTGCTTGCCGTACTGCCATTAAGGATGCCCTTAAGGTAATTATGAATGGTGATGAATCCGACGTTCAAAAGTTCGTCGCAAACTTCAGGAACAAATTTGAATCTCTTCGTCCAGAGGACATCGCTTTCCCCCGAGGTTGCAACGGTCTCAGCAAGTATTCAAATCCAGTAACGATTTACTCAAAGGCAACTCCAGTGCAAGTTCGTGGAGCACTCCTATATAATTTCCATAACAAGAAGAACAAACTCACCCATAAGTATCCGTTGATACAAGAAGGTGAAAAGGTCAAGTTCCTGTATCTTCGTCAACCAAATAAAATTAACGAGAACATCATCTCGTTCTTCCAAACTCTTCCAACAGAATTTGGACTTGACAAGTCCATTGATTACGACCTACAATTCCAGAAGAGTTTCCTCGATCCTCTCCAAGTAATCCTTGACACGATCAACTGGAGAGCAGAAAAAATTGCAACCCTAGAAGATCTATTTGTATGAGCAGTTTCCTAAATAACGTTGTCTCTGAGATTGGCAACGAATATGCTGGTGTGGTTTCTGACGGCATTGCTGCTGGAGATATCGCATCTTACATTGATAGTGGCAGCTATATTTTCAATGCCCTACTTAGTGGTTCGATTTATGGAGGTTTGCCTTCAAACAAGATCACCGCTCTTGCAGGAGAAAGCAGCACTGGAAAAACTTTCTTTGCTCTTAGTATCGTTCGTCATTTCCTCGATACTGATCCTGATGCTGGAGTCATTTATTTTGAGTCTGAATCTGCAATCTCTCGTGAGATGATCGAGAGTCGTAATATCGACAGCAAACGTATGGTGATTGTTCCTGTCACTACCGTGCAGGAGTTTCGTACTCAGTCTCTCAAGATCCTTGAGAAGTATATGGAGCAGAAACTTGACGAACGTAAACCTTTGATGTTTGTTCTCGATAGTCTTGGTATGTTGTCTACCACAAAAGAAATCGAAGACTCTGAAGCGGGTAAAGAGACTCGTGATATGACCCGTGCTCAGGTGGTCAAAGCAATCTTCCGTGTGCTCACTCTGAAACTGGGTAAAGCAAACGTTCCTATGATCGTTACCAACCACACCTATGACGTGGTGGGTGCCTATGTGCCAACCAAAGAAATGGGCGGTGGTAGTGGACTGAAGTACGCTGCATCGACTATTGTGTTCTTGAGCAAGTCTAAGGAGAAGGATGGTACTGAGGTAGTGGGTAACATTATCAAGTGTGAGGCGAAGAAATCCCGACTCACTAAAGAGAACAGTAAAGTTGCTACGAGGTTGTACTATGATGAACGCGGATTGGATCGCTATTTCGGATTACTGGAACTGGGTGAGAAATACGGAGTATTCACCCGTAAGGGGAATCGCGTCGTTGTTGGGGAATCTTCCGTTTATCCTTCTGTTATACTTGCTGATCCCGAAAAATATTTCACCCCCGAAGTAATGCAAGCACTGGATGAATGTGCACAGAAAGAGTATGGTTATGGATCTTAATGAATTCATTCGTGTTTACGACTACACAATACCTGATGATGTTTGCAAAAATGCCATTCGGTTATTTGAAGAACACGATGTAGAAACACTGGATCACAATGGTCGTCCAAAGTTTACTCAGTTTAATGTCACTCAGTGGATAGACGATAACCAAGAACATCATCAGGACTGGAAAGATATGGGCATTCTTCAGAATGCTCTTATCGAATCCTCCCACTACTGGGTTCAAAAGTATATGGATGATGTTGAATGTCGTCAGTTCTTTCCCGAAAGATCGCAACTTGAACAATTTAGAATCAAGAAGTATCGGGCAGGAACAGATGATAGATTCGATCTTCACGTTGATGTTGGTGACCACGCTAGTGCAAAACGGTTTCTCTCAATCTTCTGGTATCTAAATGATGTATCTGAAGGAGGTGAAACAGTCTTTCACAATGGTCCGACAATCAAACCAAAATCTGGTAGAATGATTATCTTCCCTCCGCTGTGGTGCTTTCCACATAAAGGAAGACCAACTACCTCAAATGATAAGTACATAGTTAGCACTTACACCCATTATGTCTAGTTCAGTAGAAACTCTTGTAGTCAACTCTTTCATTTTTAATGAGGGATTTGTTCGTAGAGTTCTACCTCATATTCAAGATGAATACTTTGAAGACGGATCTAATAAGGTTCTCTTTGATGAAGTCAGAAAGTATTTTATTGAGTATGATGCCCTCCCTACACGGGAAGCATTGTGCATTGAACTTGAGACACGTAGAGATCTGACTGCGGATCAGTACAATACTCTTGTAAATTTGATTCGTACATCCGATGAAGAACCTCACGAATTGAAATGGTTGATTGACACTACTGAGAAGTGGTGTCGTGACCGAGCAATCTATAATGCATTGCTTGAGTCTATTCAAATTGCTGACGGCAATGATACAAAACGCACACGAGATTCTATCCCGTCAATTTTGTCGGATGCTCTTGCAGTGAGTTTTGATAATTCGATCGGTCACGATTACATTTATGATGCCGATGAGCGATTTGAATTTTATCATCGGGTGGAAGAAAAGATTCCATTCGATATTGAGTTGTTGAATAAGATTACCAAGGGTGGTCTTGGTAGGAAGACCCTTAACATTGGACTTGCAGGTACTGGTGTTGGTAAGAGTCTGTTTATGTGTCACGTTGCCGCATCACATTTGATGATGGGGTACAACGTTCTCTACATCACACTGGAGATGGCAGAGGAAAAGATTGCCGAACGTATTGACGCAAACCTTCTGGATGTGTCTGTTCAGCAGTTGGCAACTCTACCTAAGATGATGTTCGATAACAAGATCACTAAACTGAGTGAAAAGACTCAGGGTAGACTTGTGATCAAAGAATATCCGACTGCATCTGCTCACGTTGGACATTTCAAATCATTGCTGCAGGAACTGGCGATCAAAAAATCTTTTGTTCCTGATGTTATATTTGTAGACTACCTGAATATTTGTGCCTCTGCACGATACAAAGGTGCCATTGTAAACTCTTACACTTATGTTAAAGCAATCGCTGAAGAACTCCGTGGTCTTGCTGGGGAGTGCAACGTTCCTATCATATCCGCTACTCAAACTACTAGAAGTGGTTATGGGAACTCAGATGTGGAACTGACCGATACTTCAGAATCTTTTGGTCTTCCTGCTACTGCAGACTTTATGTTTGCTCTTATCTCATCGGAAGACTTAGAGCAGGCAGGTCAGATTATGATTAAACAACTCAAGAATAGATACAATGATCCCACAATGAACAAACGATTTGTTGTTGGTATTGACAGATCCAAAATGCGACTGTATGATTGTGACGAACAGTTGAACATTGTTGATGCTGGTCGTGACGATGACAAGGATGTTGAGATTGTCAACGTCTTTGGTAACAAAAAAAACTTCGATGAATTCAAGATTTAACTATGACTATCCCTAATGTAGAAGGTATCCCCGAAGGCATTAATAATCCTGGGTTCACCACACCGTCAGCAAAAAAACTTGTTGATAAACAGCAGCGCCAAGAACAACTAGAAATCGACCTTGATAAATATATTGAGTTTGTCGATATGGTAACTAGCGATCCTTCCAAGGATTTTGGTGCACTGGTCAACAGGTACGCAGAACTGAATAAGCAAGGATGTAAGATTGAACGATTGGATACTGCTGCCTCAGGTCTTGTTGCTGAAAGTGGTGAGTTTATGGAACTGGTTAAGAAGATTAAATTCCAAGGCAAACCTTGGAATGATGATGTCAAAGATCATCTGACTACAGAACTGGGCGACATTCTTTGGTATGCTGCTCAAGCCTGCATTGCTCTCGATCTTCGATTTGAAGATGTATTCTTCCGCAATACTATGAAACTCGCTGCTAGGTATCCAGAAGGTGAATTCACCGTTACACGTTCTGAAGAACGCGCTGATGGTGATCGTTGATTGATCCACTTGCTTTTAGTCCAATGTATGATCCAGAGCAACAGTTGGCAACCATAGAGGATGTCCATAAAATTGTGGACGATGCTATTAGACGACACAATCGCAATGCAACAATTATTTCTGCTTGCTTGGGATTTATGTTTATGGCATTCTACGCTCACGGAGTGTTTATGATTGCTAAGTAATGACTGTATTCGTTGGTTCTGGTTATCCTGTTTTTGAATTCATTCTTCCACAGGATTGCATTGAAGAAGCAAACAAAGTAATTGATGACTGGAATGAGTTGGATAAACCAACTCCTCCAGCATCAAACCTTGTCGCCAGACAAACTGAATGGGATCTGCAAATGCCGAAATGTGAGGAGTATGTCTCGGAATGTTGCAGAATGATTTCCAATCTGGTATATAATACAGGTGGTAGGTGCTACGGTGGTTTACACGATGGCACCAACGACCTGCATTTTTATGCAAAGAACATCTGGGGAGCAGACTATGGTCCTGGAGATTACACAAAACCTCATTACCACTATCCAGCAGATTTTGCTGCAGTTGGTTATCTTAGACTTGAAGATAATTCTTCACCAATAATCTATGATAGGACGAGTCCTTACTATCCCTCAGAAAGACAACTGCTTATATTTGATTCCAAACTAATCCACGAAGTTCCACCAACACAAGGAAGACGTAGAGTGTTTTCAATGAATATGTACAAGAAGCCAGGTACATTCTAATAAATACTTTCGTCGTATTCTTATACTACCGTGGCGAACAAGGGACTGCAATTTGAACACGCAGTAATGTATCAGGCGATGAGTAGAATCGTCAACCCAGATACTGAACAAAAGAAAGCACTGGACACAGCTGCAGCACAATACAGTTCTATTGGTGATGATATTAAAAGAGTTGCCACGAAGATTGTTGATAGTTATAAAAGTGACAACATCAACAAAGATCAGGAATACTATAAGTCTTATAAGAAAATGTCTGGCGGTGGTGAAGAACCGAAGACAGATATTATGTTCACAGCAAACGGAAAGAAATACAAGTGCTCAATGAAGTGGGGCAAATCTTTCCAGTTGACTAGCGCAGGTATTGATAAGTCAACTCAAGTTTTTAGTAATGTTCTTAAGAAGGTTGCTGCTGAGTGTGGTGGTGGTGAGAACAATGTTATTGCGCTGGGATACCTTCAATTGATTCTGGAAAAGATTAACAACAAGTGTGAGAATGCCAAGGGCACTGTTGATCAGCCTACAGCAAAACGTATCCTGTCGGATATGAAAAAGGCAGGTGGTCTTAATGAACAACTGCAGGAGGTTCTTGGTTCTAAGAAAGTTCCTGGAGTTGCTGATGTTTATGACTGTTTCAAATATCATCTGACACACGAATGTATGACAGGCGCTATGTTGTTCGCTTCCGATCCCGATAAAGCAGCAGATCATATGATGACAGAACACGGTGTGAAACCTATCGATGAGGCAGCGGTGAGGGAGGTGATGGGGATGGCAGGGGTCCGCCTGGCAATGAAGGGTCGGGGCAAGGACAAAGTTACAGGTGTCCGTCAGAACGCCCTGGTGATCCGATACGAGGTATGATACTGGTATGGCAAAGCAAAACACCCACCTAGAGCACCTGGAAGACGACATCCTGAACAACGGTTCGGATGGAGGCAGGAACGCTATCGCCTTCCTTCGGGAACTCGGCACGATGCTCACCGAACCAGACTCCAGCATCAGACTCACGACTAAGTGGGACGGTGCTCCTGCTGTGATCTGTGGTCGCCACCCTGGCACTGGTAATTTCTTTGTGGGGACCAAGAGTGTCTTTGCAAAGTTTCCTAAGATCTGTGTTTCTGAATCTGATATTGATGAGTGGTATCAGGGTGAACTTGCTAGTAAGTTGAAGACCTGTTTGAAGCTCCTACCCAAACTGAAAATCAATGGAGTCCTGCAGGGTGATCTTCTGTTCACCAATGACCTTAAGACTGCAAAAATCAATGGCACTCAGTGCTTAACTTTCCGTCCTAATACTATTACTTACGCAATACCAACGAACTCACATATTGGTTATAAAGTAAAACACGCCAAACTTGGCATTGTTTTTCACACCAAGTATAGCGGTGGTCCTTTGTTGAGTGATATGTCACCCAGTTTCGGTGTGGATGTTTCTGGTATGCAGAACGTATCCGACATTGCAGTATTCTCATCCAACTTCACTGATGCTACGGGATCTTCCCGTATGACAACTTCCGAGTTTATTTCTTATCGAGCAGCAGTTAATCGGGCAGAAGGTTCTCTTCGTCAAGCATCTACGTTTCTTGATATCCTCAAGCAAACTGGGGATGGTAAGTTCCTGCTGTCGGCAATGTTCAAGGTGTATTTCAACTCGTTCATTCGTCAGGGTAAGCCCATCACCAATGCTCAGGCAGTTGGTAAGGGATTTGAGAAGTTCTACAGTGATGCTCTGCAGAAAGAGATCGACTCTAAGAAGACTCCTGCAGCAAAGGCAAAGTATGAGAAGATCAAGAATGATGGTCTGAAGTTCATCCGCAGTTATAGCAAAGCAATCTATATGACGGTTGCTAGTTATATGAATTTGATCACTGCAAAGACTATGATTGTTCGCAAACTTGAACAGGTCAAGGACATCGGAACCTACATTCAAACTGATTCTGGATTCCGTGTGACTGCTCCTGAAGGATTTGTTGCGATCAAATCTGGTAATGCACTGAAGTTAGTTGACCGCCTGGAGTTCTCTCGTGCCAACTTCACGGTAGACAAGAATTGGGGCTAGATAAATATAATAGGAAACACTGACAAATATAATGAAATTCACTCAATTTCTTACAGAAGCAAGAACCGTCGCTGGAGAAACTGCTGCAAAGCGTGGTCTAACTCACGTTGGACACGGTTACTATGCGGATAAATCTGGTGCGATTGTTGCCAAGTCTGAGAAAGGTCAGAGACTTGTTGCGGTAACACCTGATGAAGCGGCAGTTGCACAGCAAGGTGCTGAGGATGGTGCTGTTGAAGATGAGGGTAACGCAAGTGTTGAAGACCTTGGTGCGATTGCAATTACATTTGGCAGATTCAATCCTCCTACAGTTGGACACGAGAAACTCATCAATGCGGTTGAGCAAATGAGTTCTGGTGGTACATACAGAATCTATCCCTCAAGATCTGTAGACCCTAAAAAGAATCCTCTGGAACCAAAAGAGAAGATCAACTTTATGAAGCAGATGTATCCCAGTGCTTCTGAAGCGATTGTCAATGATGAAGCAATGAGCAACATCTTCAATGTTCTCAGTGCACTCAATGAGGAAGGTTATAGTTCTGTCACTATGGTTGTTGGAAGTGATCGTGTTTCTGAGTTCAGCAATCTTCTGACAAAGTATAACGGTACTGCATATAACTTTGAAGAACTCAAAGTAGAATCTGCAGGTGAGCGTGACCCTGATGCTGATGGTGTTGAGGGTATGTCTGCATCAAAGATGAGAGCATTTGCTGCTGAAGGTAACCTGAAGGAGTTCGCTAAAGGTATCCCTGGCAAAGATGAAGCTCTTGCTCAGAAATTAATGAATGCAGTTCGTAGAGGTATGGGTATCTCAAATGAACAGCAAGCAGTTACTGAGATGTGGGAGATTGCACCTAAACTTGATCCTCAGGGATTGCGTGAAGCATATATCTCTAATCAGTTATTCTCAATCGGAACCATTGTTGAGCATCTTGACACTGGTGTGATTGGTGAAATTGTATATCGTGGCACCAACTACGCAATCTTTGAAGATGAAAATGGATGGAGGTTCCGTTGCTGGTTGCAACATCTCAATGAGGTGGAAGAAAAGCATCACTCTGCAGATGATGGCAGCGGTAATGACTGGAAGGTTGGTACTGATGCATATCGGAATGCAGTTCAGGCAATGACCCCTGGACAAACAGTTAAAAAATTCAGCGACTTTAGAAAGTCTAAATAATACTATCGGGAACTTATCGTACAATGGACATCAATCTTTCAGCAAAACTCCTTAAATATACCCCCTCAGAAGTTCAAACAGTAACTTATGTGGTGGAGTATGCTACGCATAACTCTGAAGATCTTCGTGAAGCACACGAATATATCGAAGAGCAACTCAAGACATCTCGGTTGATTGAGATTGCTGACATCATTCTTGAAAGCAAGAATATGGCAACTATTAATGCAAAACCGAGTGGCGCGTCTGGCAAGATTGATACCATCAAAGAGAAGCCTTCGACTGAGGGACCTGTAACTGCTGCACAAAGATCAATCTCTGGCAAGAAAGTTGCAAAAGAAGAGTTCCTTCCCGAGGAAGAGTCCGATCGTATGAATGATCAGCGCCTTGAGCGTGGCGGTATGGGCGCTGGTAGAGGTGGTAATAGTTCCTCAGCAAAAGTTGGTCCTAAGAAACCCGCTCCGTCTGGCAAGTCTGCAATGACAGCACTTGAGATTGTTAAGCAAGCAACAATGGCTAAGTATGGTAAGGGCTCTATTATGAGTTCTTATGAAGCAGAAGGCGAAGAAATGCTTGATGAAAAAACCGCAATGGCAAAGCGCGGACATAATGAGACCGAAATTCGTAACAAGATTGCTAAGTCCACTGGTGGTGGTGAAGCAGCAGATAGAGCAACTGCACTTGAGAAGAAACCCACCTTCGGTGATAAGAATAAAGAAGCACAAAGATCTAGATATGCTAGAGCACAAAGGGGTGACTTCCGTAAGACCACTTCTTCCTCTCCTGGTCTCCACGGTTACGGTCATAAGGCAACCAATGATGATGATAGAGCAAAACAGGCTGCTAGAGGAAAGCAAAGAGGTGCTCTGACTAAGGGTGAGAAAAAGCAACTGAATATGGAAATGGAGTATGAACTTTCGGAAGCGGGTAAGGCATACGGTGGTGGTGAAGATCCCTGCTGGAAAGGGTATAAGCAAGTTGGTATGAAGACGAAGAACGGTAAGGAAGTTCCCAACTGTGTTCCTGTAAGCGAAGCTTGGATGTGGGAACTGGTTGACGAACTTGCTGAAGACTTTGATTTCCTCACTCAGGAAGATCTTGAGGATGTGATCATCGAAGCGATGGTTGAGATCGAAGACGATGTTGAGATGCTTGATGAAGCATTGGATATGATGTCTTCTTATGATGTGTATCCTCTGTTTGAGGATTACTATGCTGCTGCAGCGGCTAAGTCTAAGGAGAATGCCGCAAAGCCTGAAGTGAAGGCAGCAGTTCGTCGTGCAAGAGTTGAGAAAGTAAAGACTGCTGCTAAGGCAGTTGGTTCTACTCTCAAGTCGAAAGCAGATTCTGCTAGAGCAAAGGTTGGTTCTGCAGCATCCTCTGCTAAGAGTGCAGCATCCAAGGCAGGCGAAGCAGCTAAGAGTGCAGCATCTTCTGCTAAGCAAGGACTCAAAGCAGCAGGTAAGAAAGTTGTTGGTGCTGCTTCCAGAGCAGCAGGTCACGCCGTTGGTGAATACCAAGCAGCAAGAATCAAAGCGAAGAGAGATTCTCTGAGCAAGTCGAAACCCAAAGCACAGTCCGATTCTCCTGCTCCTAAGAAGCCTGAATCTAAGGATGCAGAAACTCGTAGAAAGGGTGAAGAACTCCTCGATAAGATTCGTTCATCTGGTGGTCAGAAGAAGTCTTCTTCCTCTGGCGGTGGTGGCGGTTCTTCTTCCACAACTACAACCACAACTACAACCACAAGATCATCTGGTGGTTCCTCAGGTGGTTCTTCAAGCAAGTCATCTGGCGGTGGTAGTGACAAACCTTCTCTGCTTCGTCGTGCTGCCAGCGCAGTTAAGCGTGGCATTAAGAAGGTCGTTGGCAAGACTGCTCGTGCAGTATCCTCTGGTGCAGGTAAAGTAGCAAGTCGTATGGGTGAAGGAACCTCCTGGCGTGAGCGTCTTGGTTATGACGTTGAACAGATCGATGAGATCTCTTCTCACCTCGCACTCACTGCTTCTATGAAGGCAGATAATGAGCGCAGGAAGGCATCAATCTCTGGTGACAGAGAAACAGCAGCAAAGAAAGCAGCACAAGCATCACGTCTTTATAAGGGTGTTGGTCCTAGAAAGGCAAGGGAGAGAAAGAATGAGGCTAACTGAGAAGAAAACTGCAATTACCATCAACCCCAAGAAGGAACAACTAATGAAAGAATCTATTAAAAAACTTCTCCAATTTGAAATTGCTGAACTCAAAGAAGCAGCAAAGCGTAAGAGACTTGATGCCGTAGGTAAGGAAGACAAGGACATCGACAACGACGGTGACCACGACAAGTCTGACAAGTACCTACTGAATCGTCGTAAAACAATCGCTCAGAAGATGGGTAAGAAGACTCACATTTGTGCATCTTATGTGGAGCACGCTGAGTATGGCATCTGCCAAACCATCCCTACACAGCACGATCTGATTGAACTTGCTGAACCTGATGCTGATGGCAATACCCATTACGTTTCTCAGTACACCATTTGCGATGGCGAAGGCAACATCTACGAAGATGTTTCTGTGGAAGAACTGGACATCCTGATTGCGGAAGGTCACAACCACTAGGGAATTAACCGCACCGATCTGGTCTCATATATAAGGTAGTTATCCTCACGGAGATTAGAAATGGTTCCTGCAATTCTTTTGGTTGTAAAGCCCATCCTCTTTAAAGTTATGGGTTCCTGCCAAGTTAAAAAACTGGTAGTAGAACTTCTTGAGAAATATGTAGCAACTACTGATAATGATGTTGACGATTTGATCGTTGCTACCGTTAAAACTGCTCTGCTCAAAGGTTGCGAAGCAGCCGAGTGATACCAAGGGAGGTTTCGACCTCCCTTTTAACATTTTTATAAATACAATATAGGAAACGATTTGGAGAAACACAATGTCTCTTTACGGGAGAACTGACTCAAACGCAAACAAAACACAAGTAGGTCTCACCCGTGGTAACGGTGCTGGGTCCGCTACTGAGACCATTGTCTTTGTTGATAATACCGAGGCAGGTCTCTCGGAGAACAAAGAACGCGGCATCACTGCCCCTGGTTGGTGGGCATATCGTACTTACACCGATGGTTCGGGTAAGACCCGCCATAAGGCAGAGCACCTGATGTTCCTCAGCAATGCTGATACCAACGCTAACGAAACCCAGGCTGACGACGCTATTGCAGCAGACGCAGCATCGGCAATCACCATCGCTGCACAACCTGCAGACGTAACTGGTGCTGCTGATCCCTTCACTGGAACCTTTGCTGTTACCGCATCTGCTGATGCAGGTAGCGTGGTTTATCAGTGGCAGAAGCAGACAGCAACTGGAACTCGCTGGACCAATGTTACCGATGCTGGTGTGTACAGTGGTTCGACCACTGCAACTCTGACCCTGACTGCTGCAGACAAAGCAACTTACGATGGTTACAAGTTCCGTGTGAAACTCACATCGGATGCTGGCGCTGAAGAAGTTATCTCCGATACTGCTTCAATTACATATGCCTGATACTGATTGATATATTATGAATTTTTCGGTGCTTACAGCGGACAACCATATAATGTTCGCAATCAAACATTACGATAACCCCCAGTCTGTCACCTATGATGATTTTCTGGAAGATATGATGAGATTTAAATATCTTAAGAGATTGTTTGGGAGATATTTAAAGACTGGGGTTCTTCGTAATCATTTGATTATTAATCATTTGATTGTCCTATTCAATGTATTTGGTGATGCTGCAATACCGTTATTGATTTATAAAGTTGAACAACAGTATTGGTCGATACTAAAAACCTACCTCATCTATTTGAATATACTTCCAGAAAGTAATACTGGAGTATTTGAAACTATTCAGATAGATCCGAAAATATATTCCGAACTGTCTAGGTTGTAGATATGGGTATCCAGAAAAAACAATTTGTAGAACGTGCCGATTTCTGGCATCCAGATCCCGAGAAAGATCGTAGATTGGGTGGTCCTGGTGCTAACCAGCGTGCTCGTGAAGACCGTGCTGCAGCATCAAAACCCAAACCCGATTACAGCAAGACTGCCAAGCCTGGAGAATCCTATATGGATTTTCATAAGCGTAGACAGGCGGAAAGATCTCGCAAGGAAGAGTTTGATTATATTGGTGAAGAAGCACCAACAATGAGCACAGGAAGCACATCATCTGCCGCTGGGTTTAGTGCTGATGCTGATTCTGATGGTCCTACAGCAGGATTTGATCAACCTATGGGTGGTGTGAGTAAGCAACCCAAGGGTAAGATTCGTAAATGTAAGTTTAAGATGAAGGACGGGAAGTATGTTTGTGAGGAGAAGAAGAAAACTCCTGGTAAATATTTCCCATTCTTTGTTCACTCTGATGAGATTGAATTTGTTTTCTATGGTTCTAGCGAAGCAGATGTAAAACTGAGACTTCGCAAGATCTATAGACCAGAAACTATGAAGTCTATGTCAGTAAAGAGGATGATGCCATCCGACGTGCTGAAGTTCTATTACAGCAAGCGTCTGGAGGCGATGTAAAGATGGCATTCGGTCTGCAGAAATTAGCGGTCCTTGAAAGCAAACTTAATATCTATGAAGACCTATCAAAAGAAATGCTCGATAAACTTGAGCGAGCAGTAGAAAAGATTTCCGAAGGAAACAATCGCATCGCTCAAGTTCTTGCCAAACACGAAGAAAGATTGGAACAATCTGATCGTGCTGATAACCTCATCATCAAAATGATTGAGGAAATGAAGATGCAGAATACAAAAGAACATACTGCTGTGATTTCTAGGATCGAAACCATAGAAAATAGGGTTAACGATCTTGCTACGTTTAGATGGATTACTGTCGGTATTGGTACTGCTGCTGTAGTCATCATCGGTTCAGCATCTTTCTTTGGAAATATCTTGACAACAGGAACTCAGGGTGCTACTCTTAATGCACCCGCGACTGCCACTAAGTGAGTTACATTGATCTTAAGTACGCCCGCTTAGTGGGTGGACGGTTAGACCTGTTTAAAGAAAAGCACTCAAATCTATACAACTTTAGATGCCCCTATTGCGGCGACTCTCAAAAGCAGAAGTCTAAGGCAAGGGGTTATTTTTTCGCTAAAGGTAGTGACCTGATCTTTAAGTGCCATAATTGTTCTGTAGGTAGAACTCTAGGAAACTTCTTGAAAGATAATGCTAGAGATCTATACGATCAGTTTGTTATGGAGAGGTATCGTGATGGGTTGACTGGCAAATCAACTAGGGTTGAGACACCGAAGTATGATGCAGTAGTTAGATCGACACCAAAATTTAATACGGGAACTAAACTACCAACAATATCATCTCTAAATAAAGAACACCCCGCAAGGGTATATCTTGAACAACGTAAGTTGCCACTAGAATCACTGGATAGGTTATACTATGCAGATAGATTTAAGAGGTATGTGAATACCAAAAAGCAGACTTTTGATAATCTACAGAATGATCGTCCAAGAATTATCCTTCCCCTTACCGACTTTGAAGGTAACTGGTTTGGAATTCAAGGGAGATCTCTAACTCCCACTGCTAAACTTCGTTACATTACGGTAATCTTCGATGAAACTAAACCCAAACTCTTCGGTCTCGACAGCGTGGACAAAAATCGAACTGTCTACATCACTGAAGGACCGTTGGATTCGCTCTTCATTCGCAACTCGATTGCTATGTGCGGAAGTGATGCTGATCCTCGTAAGTGGGGCATTAGCGATCTTGTGTGGATCTTTGATAACGAACCACGCAACCCACAAATTGTCTCCAGAATATCAGCAGCAATCGATCGGGGCGAAAGAGTTGTGATATGGGATTCCAAAATCACAGAGAAAGATATCAATGATATGGTTCTCGCTGGACACGATGTTCAAAACGTGATAGAGTCTAATACCTATCACGGTCTAGAAGCAAAACTAAAATTTACTGGATGGAAGAAAGTATGAATGTTATTAAAAGGAACGGTACAACCGAACCTCTCAACCTAGATAAGATTCACGCTATGGTTGAGTTTGCCTGTGATGGTCTCGCGGGTGTTAGCGTCTCTCAGGTAGAGATGAATGCAAATCTTCAGTTCTTTGATGGCATTAAATCATCTGAGATTCAGGATATCCTGATTAGATCTGCTAGTGATTTGATAACTCTAGACAACCCAAACTACCAATATGTAGCCGCAAGGCTACTTCTGTTCAGTATTCGTAAACAAGTATTCCCTAAATGGAATGTTAGTGGTTATATCCCACTGAGGACTCACGTCACAAATTGCATTGAGAAGGGGGTATATGACCCTGGAATCCTCGACAAATATACTACTGAGGAGTGGGATACCCTGAACGGTTATATCGATCACGATCGCTGTATGGGATTTACCTATGCAGGTCTTCGTCAGATCGTTGATAAGTATTTGGTGCAGGACCGTAGCACTGGTCGTCTGTATGAGACGCCACAGTATATGTACATTATGGTCGCTGCAACTCTCTTCCAAGACTATCCTCAAGAGACAAGGCTCGATTATGTCAGACGATACTACACAGCAACAAGTAAAGGAAAAATCAACGTCCCAACACCAGTGTTGGCAGGAGTACGAACACCGCTTAGACAATTTGCTAGCTGTGTTCTTGTTGATGTTGATGACACCCTCGATAGTATCTTTAGCTCTGATATGGCTATTGGCAGATACGTTGCACAAAGGGCGGGCATCGGTATCAACGCAGGTAGAATCCGTGGCATCAACAGCAAGATCAGGGGCGGGGAGGTTCAGCACACAGGTGTTGTACCATTTCTCAAAAAGTTTGAGTCAACTGTCCGATGCTGCACTCAGAATGGCATACGGGGCGGATCCGCAACGGTCCACTTCCCAATCTGGCACCAAGAAATCGAAGACATCATCGTTCTAAAGAACAACAAAGGTACAGAGGATAACCGTGTTAGGAAACTTGATTACAGCATACAGATCAGCAAGATCTTCTACGAACGATTCATCAAGAATGAATCTATGCATCTTTTCAGCCCTCACGATGTCCCTGGTCTTTACGCCGCTTTTGGCACTGATGATTTTGATGCTCTGTACACCAAGTACGAAGCAGACCCAACCATCCCCAAGAAATCTATTAGTGCTCAGGAACTCATCCTGGACCTGCTGAAGGAACGTGCAGAGACTGGTCGTATCTACATTATGAATATCGACCACTGCAATTCTCACTCGTCCTTTAAGGACAAAGTGAATATGTCCAACCTGTGTCAGGAGATCACTCTTCCAACAGATCCTCTGGAACATATCGATGGTGATGGTGAGATTGCTCTGTGTATTCTCTCTGCAATTAACGTCGGTAAACTGAAGTCTCTTGAGGAACTTGAGAACCTTTGTGATCTTGCTGTTCGTGGTCTGGATGAACTGATTGATTATCAGCGATATCCTATTTCTGCTGCAGAGATTAGCACTAAGAATCGTCGTTCCTTGGGTATTGGGTACATCGGTCTGGCACATTACCTTGCTAAGATCGGTGCAAAGTATGATGATGTTTATGCCCTTACTGAGGTACATAAACTCACTGAAGCATTCCAATACAACCTTCTCAAAGCATCTAATCAACTTGCTAAAGAGAAAGGTGCCTGTGGATACTTCAATCGTACCAAGTATGCTGATGGCATTCTGCCCATCGATACATATAAGAAGGACGTTGATGAGTTGGTAGCACCTGCATATTTCTATGATTGGGAAACTCTTAGAGCATCTATCCTGGAGCACGGTCTACGGAACTCAACACTGTCCGCACAGATGCCTTCAGAGAGCAGTTCCGTTGTGTCAAACGCAACCAATGGAATCGAACCTCCTAGAGATTTCTTGTCCGTTAAGAAATCCAAGAAGGGACCTCTTAAGCAGATTGTTCCTGGGTATCCACACCTGAAGAACAAGTACACTCTGCTCTGGGATATGCAATCTAATGATGGATACATTAAAGTTACTGCAGTGATGCAGAAGTTCTTTGATCAGGCAATCAGTGGCAACTGGTCCTATAATCCAGAGAACTATCCCAATGATGAGGTTCCAGTTTCTGTTATGGCACAAGACCTACTTACAACTTATAAGTACGGGTGGAAGACATCTTATTATCAGAACACTTACGATCGTAAAACTGATGGAGACGCAGATGTAGAACAGAACATCCGAGATGCAATTCGCATCCAACAGTTACTTGATGAAATCGAATCACAGGAGGAAGAAGATTGTGACAGTTGCAAAGTCTAAACCTATTGATGGCGTTACGGTGTTCAATCAGAACGCAGTTGATACGAATAAAGTACCAATGTTTTTCGGACCTCCTCTGGGGGTCCAGAGATACGATGGTGCTAAGTATCCAGTGTTCGATAAACTAACCACCACTCAGATGGGATATTTCTGGAGACCTGAAGAGGTATCTCTGCAGAAGGATCGTGCAGATTATCATAGTCTTAGTGAAACTCAGAGGCATATCTTTACTTCCAATTTGAGGTATCAGATTCTTCTTGATTCGATTCAGGGTCGTGGTCCTGGTCTCGCATTTATTCCCTGGTGTTCTCTGCCAGAACTGGAATCTGCGATGATCGCTTGGGAATTCTTTGAGATGATTCATAGTAAGTCTTACACATACATTATTAAGAATGTGTATAGCAACCCATCAGAAGTTTTTGATACGATTCTTGGTGATGAAAACATCATAAACCGTGCAAAATCTGTAACCGCAGCTTATGATGAATTCATTAACGCTGCTCAAGAATGGGGTAGCGGTAATCAATGGCAGCACTATCTAGAAGGTACACCAGCCGCTCAGGAGACACTCTATGAACTCAAAAGAAAACTCTATCGCGCAGTTGTTAACGTCAACATCCTTGAAGGTATCCGATTCTATGTATCGTTCGCTTGCTCGTTTGCGTTTGGTGAACTCAAACTTATGGAAGGATCCGCTAAAATTATCTCTCTCATCGCCAGAGACGAAAGCCAACATCTTGTCCTTACTCAAAATATTCTGAACAAGTGGGCACAGGGTGATGACCCCGTGATGATCCGTATCATTGAGGAAGAACGTGAAAACGTAATTCAAATGTATAAGGAATGTGTTGAAGAGGAGAAGCGTTGGGCAGAGTATCTATTCAAAGACGGATCTATGATTGGTCTTAATGCTAAACTTCTTGGTCAGTATGTTGAGTGGGTCGCTAATCGTCGAATGAAGGCAGTTGGTATTGATCCTATCTATGACATTGCTGCCAAGAACAATCCTCTCCCTTGGACAGAGTATTGGTTGAACAGCAAGGGGCAACAGAATGCTCCCCAAGAAACTGAGATCGAATCGTATGTCGTTGGAGGCATTAAACAAGATGTCACAGGAGACACCTTCGCAGGATTTCAACTTTGAATTTAATGTAGTTCTCGATCCAGAAAAGGAAACAGAACTACAGAAGATTAAGAGGTGGATTAAAAAACAAAAACCGCCTCTTAATATCATCTTGGAATATCTTTTCTCCTATGTTGAGAAGTGGTATATTGATGCTAAAGTTGAAGCAACTATGCGTGACGTTGATCGTCAAGCAGAACAGATTAAACAACAATGGGAACAAGAAGATGCACAACCAGAACCCACAGTCGTGGAGACAGGAGTATTTGGAGAGGAAGGCTGGTCTATCAGCATTTCAAATCCAGTTGTTGAACGAAGGACCGAAGAAACTGACTGATGCCTGGGCATTGTCTGCAATGAAAAATGATTATGCTAGATCCAAAAGAGACTCGTAAACACATCAGATTCTTGAGGCAACTCAAGAATGATCTTAATAAAACTAAACCCTGTCAAAGGAGAAAACACAAAAACAAAAAGAGAAAAACTAAATAGTATTATCGTTCATTCGCTATTTCCAAATAGCGAACGCAAGTAAGCCGACTCGGAACGGGACGTTCATCTATGGAACAGATTTTCTTAACTTGCTTACAGGCACAACTTCTCATTAGTAGAATCAATGCCAGTCAAATTGTCACCGACCAACAAAAGAATGATCTTGTGTGGGAGGTTAAGCAAGTCACAAAGAAAAGTTGTTTCGTAGACGCAAAAGCCGACTGAAGGAACGGGACTAACCATCTCATTTCTTTAGGAGTTAATCTTATGTCTAAGGTAGTTTATCGTGGTGCTCAATATGACACCGAAGAACTTCGTAAAGCGAAGTTTGAAACAATGCAAGAACAATGGCGCGAAGAAATTTATCGTGGCATTAAGTATGTAAGGCATTACGAACCCAGTAAGCAAGTTAAATGAACGTTATGAGACTCACACATAAGTGAGTCTCTTTTTTTGTGCGGATAAATACTCGTAGATCAGTAGGACAAAGACCGATGAAACTGTTTCTCGATAGTTCCGATCCTGACGTAATTAAATCCGCTATAGAAACTGGTCTTGTTGACGGTGTTACCACAAACCCAACACTGATGGCAAGACAGGGACAGGATCCTATAGACGTTATTTACAGAATTTCCGAACTATTTTCTTGGACCGCATCAGTATCTGCCGAAGTTATGGGAGATACTGCAGAAGAAATGTTGGATATGGCAGTCGATTATTATCAGATTGCCCCAAATGTTACAATTAAATTACCTTGCACTAGACAAGGACTATTGGCTTGTGCAGACTTAGCACAGGATGGAATCAAAACCAATGTCACGCTTATTTTTTCAGCAGCTCAGGCGATTCTTGCTGCTAAGGCTGGTGCTACCTACGTTAGTCCGTTTGTTGGTCGTCTACACGATCAGTATTGGGACGGTATCGGTTTGGTACGAGAGATTAACACTATCTACGAGATGCACGATGTACAGACAGAGATTCTTGCTGCCTCTATACGGTCTGCCCCTGATGTCGTTAAAGCATTTGGAGCAGGTGCTGATATATGCACTGTACCTCTTGATGTCTTCTGGAAGATGTATGATCACACGTTGACCGATAGTGGACTCCAGTTGTTTCAGCGTGACTGGGAATCTCTTAATCTGGAGTTAAACGATGGATCACTTTAAACTGAGATTATTGATTGCAGATCTTCGTCGTATCGTGGATGAACTGGAATCGGAAGTATATTCCGATCCATCTAAATACCTTCAAGACATTGTGAGTGGTATTCAGGTAGAAGATGACGATGGAGAGGCAGACTGATTATGAAAACCCTTGGTTATATAATGACCAGAATTTTACTAGCGAGTGTATTGGGAATCACTATGGGTTTGTTTATAAGATTACCAATATCACAACAGGAAAATCGTACATTGGCAGAAAGTATTTCTGGTCTCATCGAAAACCTAAAGGGGAAAAGCGACGGAAAACACTAGAGTCTGATTGGAAAAAGTATTATGGATCTTGCCCAGAACTAAAAGACGACATCAAATTATTTGGTAAAGAAAACTTTAGGAGGGAGATTCTTTCCCTCCACCTCACACCTGGCAAAACCAATTATGAAGAGACACGGCAATTGTTTCTCAACAATGTACTCACTGAATCTTTGAATGGTGCTCCTGCCTATTACAACAGTAATATTCTTGGCAGGTATTATAGAAAAGACTACTACCCGAACACTTGACATCACCTTAACAGTTGCTATATACTTAACAAGTAATCGATGGGTGACCAAAATGGATTGGGACAATGAATTCATTGAAGACATTAACCAAGCACTTGAAATTATGATTGATCAACTACACGACTATGTAAACGATAACGAACATTATCGTGCCGAAGAACTAGCAGAAACCATCCGTCAATATATGGTAGATATGACGTGACTACTTGGGTCAGTAGCTCAGTGGATAGAGCAACTGCCTTCTAAGCAGTCGGTCGTAGGTTCGATCCCTACCTGACCCGTTCCCTTAGGGGATATACGTCTAGTCTATAGAAGTGAGGTATTCTTATGCCTATCAGTCAAACAGATTACGGTTACCTTAAACAGGTCGTCCACGGTGACATTCCACTTGATCAGGAAAACCCATCCCTGTTCAAGAAACTATTTCGTTTTTATGAATCCGTAGGGGTCCAATTCTTTGGAGACCCAGATGAAGATTACGAAATCTTCCTCGACCACCTCGCTTCTGATATTGGATATGGAGTTTAATACTCCTGGTGGAGCCAAACCTTGAACTGTCACAAGGACCCTATGTGGGTCCTTTTTTAATGCTATAGTTTAAGAGTGATTGAGGATTCTATGAAACCAGTTGTCCTTCTAGAGCGGTATCCCTACCGTTTTGTGACGTGTGGAACCCTGGAGATTAACGGCAAACCCGATTGTCGGATTCAAAAATTTAATGAATGGACAAAACGGTATGCTGATATGTACCTTTGCGACAATGAAATGCAGTTGCAGACTGCGATTGAGGACCCCGAGTATGCAAAATGGTTGGACCCTGATCCTGAAGTAGGTGCCTATCGCCACTACAATTGATCAGGATTTCAAAACAAAAGGTCTTGACATTTCTTAACAAAGTATATATACTTATGTTGCAATTCGTTACAAAGACAATGACTGTTACAAAAAATGAGTTCGGGCAAATGAATATGTTTGCTAAAGAACCTTCGATGTATATGACTGCTGAAGATTTGGAACGCTATGGCATTGAACCTTATGCTGTAAAAGCGGAGAAAGCAAATGGGCGCTGGGCAATGGTCGGTATTATTGCTGGGGCTCTTTCTTATGCTCTCACTGGCAAACTCTTCTTCGGGATCCTCTGACAAATAGTTGACAATGACTTCGATTATCTTTACAATCACATCTGTTGCCTTCTTCGTTTTGTTGGCAGCATCAGTAGAAAAAGTTTGTGAGACTTATTAATGGCATACAACGTTACGCTTCAACTAACTGACGGCACCGAGACCACCTTTGTGTGTGCTCCTGATCAGTATATTCTGGAAGCAGCAGAAGAAGCAGGAGTGGATCTCCCCTACTCCTGCCGTGCAGGTGCTTGCTCAACTTGTGCTGGTCGATTGATCAGCGGCACTGTGGACAATGAAGAACAATCCTTCCTTGATGATGAGCAAATTGCTGATGGATATCTCCTCACCTGTGTTGCTTATCCCACTAGCGATGTGGTGATTCTGACTGAGCAGGAAGAGAACCTGTGACAATTGAAGATCAGATTGTAAAAACAATGATGAATCTCGGATGGACAAAAGATGATGACATCCGAGTTGAAATTGGTGGAGTCTCTACAAGTGGCATCCACCAAACTGAGGGGGCAAACCCTAAATGGGCACCTCCATTTGGCGAGATTCGATATCAGAACGATGCGTTCATCGTAATTAAGAATCGCTCTCGCAACCCTGTTATTCCATCTCAAGCTACTAATGACCAGAGTTCCTGAAGTTACTTTTAAGACTCGTCAACACGACGAAGTTATTGGATCGTATTATTGGAAAGATCTCACTACGTCTGAGATTTTTGATAACAAACGAGTAGTTGTGTTTGCACTTCCTGGTGCTTTCACTCCCACCTGTAGTTCATTTCAACTCCCTGGATACGAGGAGTATTACGATGACTTCATTTCACTGGGCATTGACGATATTTATTGCCTGTCTGTTAACGACAGCTTTGTTATGAATGCCTGGTTCAAAGATCAAGGTATTGAAAAGGTTAAGGCATTGCCTGATGGCAGCGGTGACTTTACTTACTCTATGGGTATGTCAGTTGCCAAGGTTAATCTTGGATTTGGGTATCGTTCTTGGCGATATGCAATGGTTGTGAACAATGGTGAGATCGAACAAATGTTTGTTGAACCTGGCAAGGTTGGCAACTGCCCCTCAGATCCTTACGAGGTTAGTGATCCTATGACAGTCCTTGATTATCTAAAGACTGGTTATGCCAAATCCTGATCAGTTATATGAGGATATGGCAAAACTAAATGCCCTATATGGAGAACTCTGCTGGGGGCACGATGACGAATTAGTATTCACCCACAATGGTGAAGAAATCATTATCTACAACAAATCAAAAGAAAAAAATAAATGACAACAGCACTTATTGTAGTATTCTTTGCACTCACTACTGCCATTACTGTTGGTGGCGGAATCTATTACACTAAAAAAGGAGAAAAACAATGAACGAAAATGCAGAACGTATTAATGGTTGGGCAGCAATGATCGGTATCGTTGCCGCAATTGGTTCCTATGCCGCAACAGGTCAGATCATTCCTGGAATTTGGTGATAGGTGATGCCCCGAAAGGGGCATTTTTTATTTACATAAATACATTTGCCTCTCATCACGGCATACGATGACTTTAGATCTTCATAACTTTTTTAAGTATTATGATGAGAAGAACCCCAATCACGTTGCCGCAGTGCAGTGGTTGGAGGATAATCTTCCAGAAGCGTTTATGGATGATTCTGAAACCGAATGGGTTTCTATCTTCCGTACCAAACCTCCCACACCAGCAGTGCTGGATGTGCCCTACTTCAATCAAGTAGATAACTATAGAGACGCACATAGAACTTGTAACAGTTCGTCCTGTGCAATGTGTCTTGCATTCCTCAAGCCTGGATCTATTAAAGGCGATGATGAATATGTCAAGAAAGTATTTGAAATTGGTGACACAACTGACCACGCTGTACAGACTAAGGTTCTGCAAGCGTATGGTGTCAAGTCCCATTTTAGTTACAACTTGTCTTTCTCCGATATCGACAAGAGTCTTGATGCAGGTAAACCAGTTGTTATTGGTATCCTACATCGTGGTTCTCTGACCAACCCTACAGGTGGTCATATGTGTGTTGTTATCGGTAAGACACCTGATGGTAAAGGTTATTACGTTAATGATCCGTATGGTTCATTGAATGATAACTACAGTGGTCCTGTTGAGAACGGTAAGAAAACCGTTTACACAAAAGCAGTTCTTAAGCATCGTTGGTGCCCAGGTGGCAACGATGGTTGGGGTCGCATCTTTGATTGAGGAGAACTAAAATGGCACGTATCGATTTACACAACTTCTTTCAATTCTATGATGAGAAGAACCCTAACCACGTCAAAGCAGTACAATGGTTAGAAGATAATCTCCCTATCAAGTATCTGGAAGATAACATTGATTGGGCAGAAATCTACAGAGGTAAGAAAGGTGCAGCAGCACCTGCAGCACCTGCTGCTGCCGCTCCAACGGGAGATGTATGTCCTCATTGTGGCAAACCTCTGGGAAAGTAACCAGCGGCAGTAGTGCTCCTGCTGCCGCAAGTGGTGAGGTTCCTATGATGGGAATCAAATTGATCAAAGAATTTGAAGGATGTCATTTAAATGCATATCCCGATCCTCTGAGTGGTGGACTTCCAATCACTATTGGTTGGGGTTCAACCCGTAAGAAAGATGGTTCTGCATTCCAAATGGGAGATACTCTCACTCAAGCAGAAGCAGATGAACTTCTCATTGATCAGTGCAAGAAGCAATTCATTCCTGCACTTCAAAAGATTCCTCATTGGAATGAAATGAGTGATGGTAAGAGAGGTGCTCTTCTTTCTTTCGCTTATAATTTGGGTGCTGGGTTCTACGGTAGTGGTGATTTTAATACCATTACTAAGCGACTTAAAAATAAGGAATGGGACTTAGTTCCTGATGCTCTTTATATGTACCGCAACCCTGGTTCCAACGTAGAAGCAGGTCTTGCTCGCCGCCGTAAGGCAGAAGGCGAAGCGTGGAAGAAGGGTTGACAAACACCTAAATAATTGATACTATGTAAACCCGTCACAATGTGGCGGGTTTTTACTATGAGAATGTGATTTGATTTAGAGCCGAGGAAGGTGCCTGCTGAGAGGTTAGGTGTACCCCCCTTCTATTCGGATGTAGAGTTCTATTATTTTTAGTGCAACAATTCCTTTCAGTAGCCCTGCCCCTTGCGGTAACGGTTACAACCAGTACGGCAACACTGCCATTCTCTAATTACAAAATGGATGGTCCACCTCCATCAGTACCTGAGAAGACAGCGACCAGAGAGGTTGCTCCAGAACCCAAAGAGACAAGACTAATTTGTAAAGGGTGTAACCACAATGAAAGTCTCGCTCTCGCGTATTTCCAAGAAGTTGGGATCCGAGATCGAAACTCGTTGGCTGCCATTATGGGCAACATTAAACAGGAGTCTAACTTCCACGCAAACATTTGTGAGGGTGGTAGTAGAGTCTCGTATAATGCTTGTAGATATGGTGGTTATGGTTTGATTCAATGGACCTCAACTAACAGGTACATTGGTCTTGGTTCTTTCGCTAACCGTTATGGTGGTGATCCTTCATCACTTCATACCCAGCTTCGTTACTTAACTAATGAAACTCAGTGGAAGCGAATTGAATCAGCGATGCGTGTTCCTGGAAAATCCATCGAAAGGTATATGAATTATGCCTATTCTTGGATTGGATGGGGTATCCACGGTGCTCGTACACACTACGCTTACAATTATCTTTCTAGATTTGAAGAGGTATCCGTCGCATAAATATCAATTGAGATGGTTTCCTAATGTGACACGGATACGATACAGACTTCAAGTTCAGACAGGTAATGAGTGGAGAGATCTCAAACAATATATGGATCTCTCCCAGGTCAAAGCTGAATATTATATTAAATTGTGCGAACTAGGAGAGAACTGTGTCTATAATCCGAGAAAGATTAGGATGATTCCGAATGAACAGTAACTATCAAAGTGACTGGCGATATACCGATGACCGAATGGAGTGGCGTTTGCGGCTCCTTCGGTCTTTTTGTTGTAATGGTGGTATCACCAGTTACACTTACGAGTTTTTAGATTACATTTTGTCGCAGGGTATCTATCGCTCATTTGATAATGAAAGGTTTGATCAGGAATTGATGGAGCATTATCTGGAGTGGCACTCCGACATTGGACCAGTTGATTAAGTGGACTAGGGGCTTGACAGTGGGTGAAAACCGTACTATTATAAATAAGTAAACAAAGGTTACGAAATGTTTCATCTCGTTACTTTTTGTTTACTTAACTAACGTTAACACCCGCTCTAATAAAACTATGACTGCTACTCTTACTCGTCAACGGCAAGAGTCACAGTGGGATCAGTTTTGTAATTGGGTCACTTCTACCGATAACCGTCTCTATGTCGGTTGGTTTGGTGTCCTGATGATTCCCTGTCTCCTTGCTGCTACTACTTGTTTCATCATCGCCTTCATTGGTGCTCCCCCTGTGGACATCGACGGCATCCGTGAACCCGTCGCTGGTTCCCTTATGTGGGGCAATAACATCATCTCTGGTGCTGTTGTTCCTTCCTCTAATGCTATCGGTCTGCACCTCTATCCCATCTGGGAAGCAGCATCGCTAGACGAATGGCTCTACAACGGTGGTCCTTTCCAACTCGTTGTCTTCCACTTCCTGATTGGTATCTATGCTTATATGGGTCGTGAATGGGAACTCTCTTATCGTCTGGGGATGCGTCCTTGGATTTGCGTTGCTTATTCTGCTCCCGTGGCTGCTGCATCTGCTGTGTTCCTGGTTTATCCCTTCGGTCAAGGTTCCTTCTCCGATGCAATGCCTCTTGGAATCTCGGGCACGTTTAACTATATGCTCGTCTTCCAAGCAGAACACAATATTCTTATGCATCCGTTCCATATGCTTGGCGTGGCTGGGGTATTTGGTGGCAGTCTCTTTAGTGCTATGCACGGAAGTCTGGTTACGTCTTCCCTTGTCCGCGAAACAACCGAAAACGAGTCACAGAACTACGGTTATAAGTTCGGACAAGAAGAAGAGACCTACAACATTGTAGCCGCTCACGGTTATTTCGGTCGTCTTATCTTCCAATATGCTTCGTTCAACAACTCTCGTTCGCTACACTTTTTCCTTGCTGCTTGGCCTGTTGTCGGTATCTGGTTTACTGCCCTGGGCGTTAGCACAATGGCATTCAACCTCAACGGTTTCAACTTCAACCAGTCCATTCAAGATAGTCAAGGTCGTGTGATCAACACCTGGGCAGACATCCTGAACCGTGCTGGTCTCGGTATGGAAGTGATGCACGAGCGTAACGCTCACAACTTCCCTCTGGACCTGGCAAGCGTTGAAGCAACTCCTGTTGCTCTGACTGCTCCTTCCATCGGTTGATATTAGGAATCTAAGAATCCAACTAGGACCCTACGGGGTCCTTTTTTTGTGTCTAAGTATAAACTCGTAGGCATAAATTTTTGTGTAGTATTTGTATCAAGTGAGACTAGATATTGGTAGAATATGGAGGTAGGAAAGGTGAGATGAAAACCCAACTACATTATGGGCAATACATTTCTGTGGAGGACATTATGCACAACCTTGTTTCTTATAATCAGTTAGCGGAATGGAATCACTTTGAGGAAACTATCGACCGATGCACTGATGAACTTGAGTTGATTAACGATTACTTTAACTGCCTCATCGAATGTGATGATGATCAGCAGACCTGTAAGAGGGTTTGCCGAAGTCTGCTCAGCGATTGACAGGTGACTAAAATCTGTTAAACTAGGGGGGTCCCAATGACCCCCCATTCTTATGGAACAAACGAGAGACGAAATGATTAATCAAGCAATTGAAGAATTGTATTTTGTTCGATTGGGTGGACAAAATGCAAAAGAATTTCTTGAATCTACAACGTACATCCGTGATGTATTGCTTAAATTGAAGGAAGAATCTTGTCCCGTATGTGATACACTGATGTGTGCCGACCATCTTACTGACGATTGATATGCCCTATGAAGTTCAAACCTGGGATAATGAAGAGTATTGTGTGAATTATCATTTAGTTTCAGATGCAATCGACTATGAGGATGCTCTGCAGGTAGTACAGTCTCAGTATCCAGACCAAAAAGTAATCTCTGTTATCAAACGTAAATGAGCCACTTTGTGAAGAACCCTGATGAAATCGTCCTTGAAGATGTGAGGATGGTACACTACGAAACGATGGAAGAAGGACGTGCTGTATGGATTGGCATCTATATGAATGATGGTAAGATGTATCATATGAATATCGGTGGTGATAATCTGTATGTGAATTACTCTTACGAGGGTAATGATCCAAACATTACTGAATGGGCAAAACTCAAATGACTGAAGAACAAATTGATATGCTACGTCATCTCATCAAACAAGAGATTGATGCTGCCCAGATTGATGGTATGGAGCACGGTGCCTGGGGATGGGCAGACAAACAACTAGAAGAAGGTTGGAAACTATTCAGGGAGAGTTTCAATGAACAACAAGCACTCAATGCTCTAGACAAACTCTATCAAGAGAATGACAAAGGTATGGAGCAATTAGCAAATGAATGAATCTGATAAAGAATTTCTGAAAGAATTTCTGCGTGGAGTTGCTGGTGCTAGTATGTTTTTTATTGTTTTTATTGTTTTTTGTCTCATCATTATCTCGATGTCGGGCACTAAGACTGTGACAGATGAAGAACAGTCCACCAAGGTGGTTGGCACCTACAAAGACTGTGATATAATTCAATGGCACTACGGTGCTCTCGCTGAATACAAGTATTTCCTGCACTGCCCTAAATGACCTACACTGCTGAAGTTCAATTCAAATTTGATGCTACCTGGACCCGCACTTATACTGGTGGGTTTGGATCTACTGTTGACGATGATATGCTCCCCGAAGAGCATTATGTAATCACTGCTCCAGCGGCAGACCTGAATGCCAAACAGTATTTCAAACTGTTTGAGAAGTTTATGCTGTGTGTGGGTATGGCACCCGAATCTATCAGATCAGGTGCAATGTCCCTTGTCTTCAATGATTGGACTAAAGAAGAAGATCAGCGTAAGGTATGTGCTGAGTATGAACTGACTATGGATGAAGACCTCCGTAGTAAGTTTGAGGACTGGAAGAAAGCAGAAGAAGAATGGGCAAAACTCAAGAAAGGTCCGATGGGAACAGCATTGGAAGATGATTGTGCTCTAGATGACAAAGACCAGTGCCGTGAGTACAATCTGCGTGAGTCTGAATACTACGACAAACGTGCTAAATTAGATGCTGAACATTCCAATTATTATTGGGACAAAGATCGTAACAAACCTGCTGTGAACTCCGATGAATCTAATTAACTTCAATTGCCGAAAAGATTTCGGGACCGAATACTACCTGCAACTTATTCAATTCGGTAAACATTACCCACGTCCACTAAAAGATAAATCTGTTTTTCAAATCGCAGTTTCTTTTGATGACTATGCTAGTTGGCCATACATTCAGTTGACTGCAGGGAGCAACGGTTTACTGGGAATGTTGTTAGCAGTCCATCGTTTCTCGTTGTCCTTTGATTTAATCGCCCACACCTGGAACTATAACTATCTACAAGATGCAGAAGAAACTGACCTGGGTTGAGTATTACTTTGGGCATTGTTGGATGACTGGTTGGCAGTCTATCCGAGGATCATTCAGAAACTGGTGTGATCTAATGACTGGCAACTACAAAGACTATGCTTTGATGTGGTATGACGATCCGTATGAAGAATGTCTATCTTGGTTCTGGCAGTCCCTTGGTGAAGACGAAACTCTTCCTAAAGAATTCCTGGAGTATCTGACACAACTTGCTGATGATGTTCTGAACGGTAGAGTTGAAACTAAACCTATGACTCTTGAAGAACTTGAAAAACTTTCTGAGGACCTTCTCTAAGAAGGTCCTTTTTTTCTATCTAAATAAAGTATCTCCATAACAGGTATATGTACATCGCTAAGAGAGCAGGACTCGTCGGCGGGTGGGATTATTTTCAGGATAGAGTTGGCGATTCCCCCAAGTGGACAAAGGATAGAAGACGAGCACGAAGATTTGTGGATGAAGATACCGCATTGAATGAATCTAATATTACAGGTCTGTATGAAATTATCGTTGAAGAAATTTAATTATGTCGGGTGATAACGGTTGGTTTGAACAGAACTGTGATCCATCAGAACCTACTGGGGCTGCTGAACCCGTAGCATCTGGTGGTGGAGCAGTTAATAAAACTTCTACTGGGGAACCAGCTCAGAAGACGGTCAATAGTGTCATTGAGAATTTGATTGGGCAGTGCTATCCTTCGCAAGCACCGCAATCAATCAGGAACTTTGTGCCTGCAGCAGACCCTGCTGCAAATAAAGTAAGTCCAATTGATGTTGATCTTGGGTTTCTGTTTGATTGGATGCAATCAGTTGGTATGCCTTTACCACTGAATTCCCCATCAAAAATTAGGTTCACCAATCCAGATCCAGCAGACCCCACATCTGGAGACTTATGTTTGAATGGTCCTGATGGTGGACTGGTTGATTGCAGTAAGAATTACGACTACGAACAATGCATCAAAGATCATATTGATTGCATCTTTAAACCGTATTCTGGTGGAACTTGGAAACCGCCACAGGCAGACTGCGATACCTATGTTCCTAAGAAACAGTTTGGATACACAAAGAAAATTTGTGTAGAAAATTGTGTTGCTCCAAGAATTCCGATTTATGAACACGTTAGTTCAACTGACTATGCCTATACCCTTACCTCAGCAACTCCCGCTGGATATTCTGATACAAGAATCGCATTCTATGGATTAGAGACTGAAGAGGTACGCAACTCTGTTCCCGTGTATGTCTCATACTCTGCTCAAGATACTGATACCTTCCTGACAACTCAGCCTGGTGCAGAGAAGGCAACAATGGATGCTGGAAACTATGGATCCAGAAACACGGTTATGTTCTATGCATTTAATGAATCTTCAGATGCAGTTGGTGCATTGGTTGATGCTGAACAGGCAGCACCATTGTATCGTTACTACAATCCAAACAGAAAGGATCACAGATATACATTGTCTCCTATTGGTGGACCTCTTCTAGTGCCTGTGCTGGAGAAGGGATACTATAGGCTGACCGATAAAGTTGAGTCTGGATTGAAAATTAAATTCAATTCCAAGAAAGGTAGTGCTGGTTACGAAAATACTTTCGGTTATTATCTCACCGATAGCAATAAGAATCCAGTATACGGAGAAGTTATTTTCAAGAATGCTACAGATGCATCTGGAAAAAAGTCATACACAATTCCCGCATCCATAATCAATCAGTATGCTCCCTGTAGACTTGGATTTTTTCTTGTTCCTGATGGCAATAGAAGGAACAGTCTATCTGTGGGTCAATCCGTAACGTTTACTGACACTGGAAATGGTTGGAAATCTAATCTTGCATCTGCCGAATCCAACTATACGTTATTCAGTGAGAAGAGACTGAACGTTAATAATAAAAGATTTACTCGCTGGACATCTACTTGGTGGCAGTGGTGGGAAGATCTTATCTCTGGTGATGATGATTATGATGATGTTAAGATCTCATTTAGATTGGGTTATGAGAATAGCAATTGGTATTTTGAAGGTGTGCAGTGCTATGTTTTCACAGAACTTAAGGCTCCTGTCTATAGGGATCTGAACTATAGTGATGGATGTGATGGTTCTGTAGCGGTTAACACATTCAAAGATGCTTTCATTATGCGTCACGGATGTGGTGGCGTAGATGAATGGGATGATAGTGGTGCTTCTGGGTGTAGTGCTTGTGATGGTGAGTACAGTACCAAGAACAACATCACCCAAACGATTGGTATCACTAAGAGTGGTAATCTCTCCTTGAGATCCCACGGTGGTATTACTGGTGGGTTTGGGGAATGTACCCAATTCACCTATAAGTTATTGAAGAACGGATCACAAATCTTTACTGATAGTGTGACAGTATCTGAGTGGAGAGAGATTGGTCATCTTCTACATTCATTCAGTGTAGTTGAAGGCGATGATATAACATTCCAAATTGTAAGTGTCGATAATGGGCATTACAATGGAACTTGCTCCCCAGCCTGGGCTATTTGGAATGAAGATTCTCAATCGATTGAAATGAATTGGACGGTTAATATAACTACTACTTCACAGACCCTGGAAGAGATTGAGGCTGGGTATGTCAGTTCTGCTGCTGTTGCTAAGTGTGGCATCCCAGGACAAATTAGTTTGTATGATCTTGATAACTCTTCAAACAGTACGGTTGCTTGGAACGGTAGTGTCACTAATAATTATCTGATAGTTGATCCGAGACCGACATACGTTGATGGCAGTAAGAAGACTAGCGATAACAGTCTTGGTATTATGATGAGGGAAGTTGGTGGAGATAAGGGGTTCACCGTATCCATTCAGTATGAGTCCATCAGTGGTGGTCGTATGAGATTTAAAGTTCTCGGAGTCCTTGACACTGGTAATGGTGGATTCCGCGCCAATCAACTTGAACGAGTCTTCCTTGGCAAGAACAAGACGAATGGTAAGAAGTGGTTCCTTGGCGTCAGGATCGATAGCATAAACGGTTCTGAGTGCCCCTCCAGTGGCGCTGTAGTGGGGATGAGTTTCGGTGCGAGTACCGAAGATGCTGAGCAAGGTAATTTCGGTGTTCCTGACCCTGCTCTGATGCTTGTCGGCTCTGTAAATACTGGAGCATACTATGACTCAGCAGTTAATGAACTGGCAGAGGTTTTGTTCACTGATAAGTTGAAGGATAACTCAAGTTCGATTTCCGATCTTTACAATGAACCAGTTACATTTGTTCAGTATTTGACTAGAAAACTAGGTGCCAATGAGGATGTTAATTTCTATCACGATGTGATTGTTCCCGATGGTGGTAATGCTTTCAAGGTCAGGATGAAGGGAACGGTGTACATTAAAGAGGCATACGATCTTGTCGAAGGTGTCAACGAATCAAAAGCAGGATATAATATTCGCTGGAGAATCGATAGTGTAGTATCTGCTGGCACAGGGTATTCTGATGATCAGGAGTACACATATACTTGGCCAGATCCAAATGTTATTGACAATAATGGATCAAACATTGAGTCTCCTTACTATCCAGACAATAGAAATCTACCTAAGAAAATCAAGATTAAGAACTTCCACCTGGGCATTCTTACCAGAAGTGCTAAGTGGGCAATCTATCAGAAATCCCACGACAAAACTTCTACGATATGGTATAGTAATGCGTCACGGGCTAAGACATCACAGTTTAGAGACTACCGAATTATTATTAAGGATGCACAATGAAGAATGAATCTTATTGGGATAGGCGATTGAAAAAATCCCACGATGAGTTGAAGAGTATCACTCAAGGTCTTAGGAAACATCAAAAGGATCCTCAGGCAATGAAACGTCATCTTAAAAAGACTAAGAAATATTATCGATCTGTTCTGGGTGAGATCAATCGGATCGATGATACACTATATAATGTGAGCGAAATTGTCACGGAGGGTCTTCTTGATGAAGCAGTTAGAGATCGAGACGAGACGGACGGCATTGACCCTTCTGATCGAGAGTCTGTACAAACCTGATATTGAATTGAGAACGACTGCCCACGACGAAAACTGTTATGATGATTTAATGTTTTACCGAGACGAATGTATTAGACTATGCCAGGAACAACTCACCGCACTTAAGCAGGAGGAACTGGTAAATGCTTAATCTCCATCAACGTTACAACCACTATCTAAATAATGATTACTTGAAGCACGATGATGTTAACGAACACATCCTCGCTTATGGGTGGGACGACGATGGAACCAAGATTATTGGGCACTACGTCTTGACAGAAAACCACATTTTACACTATGATCTTAACGAACGTTTGATTAAAGTAGAACAACGTAATGTGGAACCTGTGGTGCAAAGCATTAGGGCAGAAAGCAAGTAATTGCGACCAAGAATCTGATAGAGTAGCATTGATTCGTACAGTAATCTTTGCTACCTATCTGATCACAAACATTGCTATTGTTGCTAACGCGGTTAGGCATTGGAACGATGGTAATACAGATGGAAGGGCAATCCGATTGGCGACGGAACCTGTCTTGAAAACAGTTGAGTGTAACAGCCTTGGGGGTTCGACTCCCCCTCCTTCCGTTTATGATTGATCTATTTCCCACACGAATCCATCCAGCAAATCATTCTGATCCTGAAATTATTGCTGAGATAGATCAAGTGATTGATACCCTGGAGACAACTGGGAACTGGAAGAACAGTTCTTATTTGTCACCTTATGCTATGCAAGAAACTTTGCACGGTACACACGCAAAACAACATTTACTCCAGTTGTTTAAGGAACATCCGATGCCAAAGTTGGAAGCATTTATTGGGGAACAGGTTGAATGTTATTTGTCTCAGACAAAAATTTCTGTTCCTGATAGTGCACACGCATATATAGAACCATTGAAGGGTGGTTGGTTGATCAGTCAGTCGTGGATTAATGTGTGCCCAAAGGGCAAAGCACAGGTCAGACACACTCACGCTGGACATATTATATCTGGTGTGTACTATCACAGAACTGTTCCTGAACAAGGTGGAATCCTTTTTTACAATCCAAATCCATATGCTAAGATGTGTATGTTTGGTACTGAGGAAGGGATCTATTTTGATCCGACACCAGAATCTTTAGTTTTATTTCCTTCTTGGTTAGAACATTCTACCGAAGCAAATCAAATCGAACGACCACGTTATTCTATTGCATTTAACGTCCATTTAAATTAGTGCTATGACCCCTAAGAACTCCGCAATTTATACAAAACCTGGCTGCCCTTTTTGTACAAAGATTAAACAAGTCTTTACATTGAAGGGATGGACTTTCCGAGAATACGTTCTTGATGTAAACTTTACCCGTGAACAATTCTATTCTGAATTTGGTCACGGATCTACTTTCCCACAAGTCATTATCGATGGTGAGAAAACTGGTGGGTGTAATGAAACTGTTTCTTATCTGAAAAAGCGAGGACTGATTTGAAAACTGACATTGGAAAAGTTGAAGAACTTTGTGCCCTTGTTGAGAGAGCACTTGATGCTGCTGTAACAGAACAAAAGTTTCTTATGAAACTGTATCCTATTCTGAAGACCCAGAAGTTTACTCGTCGTGAATGCACTCAATTTATTGAGAGCACTACAGCAGCAAATCTGTCTTCTACTTGTATGGATCTGGAAGACTACATCAAAGGTGGTAGTCCAGTTTTGCGTGAAGCATATGGACACATTCCAAAACCAGTAGCAAGGAAGGTGCTCAAGTTTCTGACTGGTATTCTTGAGGATGCCTGGCAGTATGAAAAAGACCGCCGCCCTGGTCGTAAAAAGGCAACTAAATAATTAAAAAATTGGGGGATTGCAATGGCAGATTTAACTTTCCTTTACATCGCTTTCTTCCTAACCATTGGGAGTTTTCTGTTGGGATTTATTTCCTCCTGGAATCTCAAAGATGTATTCGATCAATGGAAAGAGCGAGCTGAGTATGCTGCTGTGGTAATGCATCCAGAGATGCAGATGGATGGTGAATTTGTTGACCCGTCAGAACTTCTCTACTTGCGTATTGCGGATGAAGATGATATGATTGATGACGAAGACGACGACTGACTATGATTCTCATTGATATGAATCAGGTGATGATCGCAAACCTTATGGTTTCGCTCAATCAATCTGATGAGTTGAAAGAAGACCTAGTTCGTCATATGATCTTGAACTCACTGCGTAAATATCGATCGCAGTTCTACAAGATGTATGGCGAACTTGTTTTATGTTACGACAGTCGCCACTACTGGCGACGTAAAGTGTTTCCTTGCTACAAAGGAACACGAAAGAAAGACCGTGAGGTATCGAAGCATAACTGGGATAACATCTTCGATGTTCTGAATAAGTTGAAGGATGAGTTTCGTTCCAATCTTCCTTATAAAGTTGTTGAGGTTGATGGTGCAGAAGCAGATGATGTGATTGCTATTTTGTGTAAGCAGCAAGGTCTGGCAAACATCAGACTGCAAAATAATATGCAACCACCAGTGAAGACTTTGATTATCTCGGGTGATAAAGACTTCATTCAACTTAAGAGGTATGGGTATGTAACCCAATTCAATCCGATGCTTAAAAAGTATGTTGAGAATATTGATCCCAATCTGTATATCTCAGAGCACGTACTGAAGGGTGATCGTAGTGATGGGATTCCAAATTTTCTATCTGATGATAGATGTTTGGTTGAAGGTCGTAGACAAAAACCATTATCAAAAATTAAACTTGCTCAATGGTCTACGATGTCTCCAGAAGATTTCTGTTATGATGCACAGACATTGGAGCAATATCGACGCAATCAAATGCTCATCGATTTCGCATACATCCCAGAAGACCTTGAGGAAAAGATTATAGATAACTATGAATCTTTAATTCCACCTAATAGATCTACGGTAATTGACTACTTCGTTAAGTATCAACTGAATGATCTAATGCAAAACATAAGTGAATTCTAATTATGAAACTGCTCATTTCCGAAATTCTACAGAAGGCATCTAATGCAAAGACCAAAGTAGAAAAGATTAAAATTCTTAGGGAGAACAACAGTCAAACTCTCAGATCTCTTTTCATCTGGAACTTTGATGAGAGTGTTGTTTCTCTTCTTCCTGAGGGTGAGGTTCCTTTCACTCCCAACCCTGCACCTGTAGGCACTCAACACACTCGTCTAGAAACTGAAGGACGTAAACTGTTCTACTTTGTGAAAGGTGGTAGTGATATCCCCGCACTTCGTAGAGAAGCAATGTTCATTCAGTTGCTGGAAGGTTTGCATCCTGAAGAAGCAAATGTCGTTGTTCTTGTTAAAGACAAGAAACTTCAGGACAAATATCGAATCACTAAGTCAGTTGTATCTGAAGCATTTCCACAAATTACTTGGGGAAATCGTGGCTGATGAAGATATTAAAACAGAATTGTGATCCGAGTGAAGCAAACAATCGACAGCTCCCATACACCTGCTATCTTGTAGAATATCAAATAGATGGTGCAGTCTGTTATGATCTTGTGATTCCAAGAAATCAATCTGAAATGTTTGACTGGTACTGGGATCGATATCGTGAAGACTTTATTGGATTTAAACAATCTGAGGGGAGGCTCAATCCTAAATTATGGGAATACCAAGTAACGGACAAAAAGAAAAAATGATTTACACGTTTAATAAAGTAACAACACCAGAGGATGTACCTGAGGAACAACCAAAGGATGAAGTTGTTTCTTCGGAAGATGTGGTAAAATTTCTAAGTATTGCAATCTTTGGTCCTGCCATTATAATGTTCTCGTGGAACTGGAGTCTTCCAGTTATCTTTGGACTCAAGACCATTAATTATTTTCAGGCACTGTGCCTTCTTGTACTCTCTCGTATGCTGCTAAAATGAATAAAGAATCGGTATGTTTGATCACTGTAACACCTGATGCTGAGGCAACGATGGGTTACATTGCTCGTGTGAGCAATCCTGCCAATCAAGATAACCCAAAGGTTGAAGGTCTGCTGAGTTATTGTATTAAGCACGGGCATTGGTCTGTGTTTGAGCAAGCACATATGACCCTAGAAATCAACACTACACGGGCAATCGCGGCTCAAATTTTGCGTCATAGGTCGTTCACATATCAAGAGTTCTCGCAGCGGTATGCTGATACCGATCTGTTGCTTGATGAATACATTCCCATTCCCGACTTGCGTCGGCAAGATACTAAGAACAGGCAAAATAGTATCGATGATATGGGAGAATATGAAAAACTCCAACTCCAAGGAAAGATTGCACAGCACTTTGAGGAGGCACGAAATCTTTATCGTCAACTGATTTCTCACGGAGTCGCAAAGGAATGTGCAAGGATGGTGCTCCCTCTCGCCACACCAACCAAAATCTATATGACGGGATCAGTTCGCTCGTGGATCCATTATATCAATCTGAGATCTGCACACGGAACTCAGAAAGAGCATATGATGATTGCAGAAGCTTGCCGAAAGCATTTCATTTGCCAGTTTCCAATTACTTCCAAAGCACTTGAGTGGTGTAATGATTGTGATTGTGATGATGATTATGGTAGTTCGCTACAACCCTGCCTGAAAATCGAATGATACCATCTCATCTTCTAGGTCTATACCTAACAATAATTATTGTCGTTATCTTTGTGGCAATATACGGATACCAGTCTCTTGAAGAACTGATATACTATATTGAATTGAACATAAAGTACCTCCGAATACGACTGCAAATGTTTTTTATGGCTAGACGAATGAAACGAGAGATGAAAAAAATGATCAAACAATTTGATAAGGACAAACTCTAATGCCAACCTATGATTTTAGAAACAAGGAAACTGGAGAGATAATTACTGAAGTAATGTCTATCAAAGACCTTGATAAATACAAAGAAGAGCACCCAGAATTAGAACGGTACTTTGGAAATCAAAACAACAGTGCCATCTATGGTAAACCAAAGCAGTCAGACGGATTTAAATCTGTAATGCAGAAGATCCAAAAGGCTCACCCTGGTGCTAACCTATCGAGATTTACTTAGTATGCCTGTAAGAAAGAGAAAAACTCCTTCACCGTCTGGTATGAGTGCAAAACAAATGAGACGAAAGAAACCAATCAATCTTGATCATCTTAAAGTGATTGAACCACTTACAGATAATCAAGAACGTGTATTCAATTCGTATGCTGAAGGAAAGAATCTAGTTCTTCACGGTGCTGCAGGTACAGGTAAAACATTTATCAGTCTGTATCTAGCACTCAAGGATGTGCTGGAACCATCTTCTCCCTATGAGAAGGTTTATATGGTTCGTTCTCTTGTTCCTACGAGAGAGATTGGATTCCTTCCTGGAGATCACGAAGACAAATCAAACCTTTACCAAATTCCGTATAAGAATATGGTAAAGTATATGTTCCAAATGCCTGATGATCCTGCATTTGAAATGCTCTACGATAATCTTCGTGCTCAAGAAACCATTTCATTCTGGTCCACCAGTTTCATTCGCGGTGTGACTATGGATAACTGCGTTGTCATCGTAGATGAATTTAGTAACTTGAATTTTCACGAACTTGATAGTATGATTACTCGTGTTGGTGAAAATTGTAAGATCATTTTCTCTGGCGATTACACTCAGTCTGATTTGGTTAAGAGTAATGAAAAGAATGGTGTACTTGACTTTATGAGAATCCTTCAAACGATGAAGTCGTTTGATTGTGTTGAGTTTGGTATCGAAGACATCGTTCGCTCTGGTCTTGTCCGTGAGTATCTGATCAGCAAAATTAATCTTGGGTTTTAATTATGTTTAATATGGTGGGACCTCCAGTTCCACTGACTGAAATGAATGCCGTTACCAAAGGTAACGGTCTTCGTCTTTATGAAGTTGGTGAGGGCAAATGGTATCCTTCGGTGACCACCGTAACAGGGCATCGCAAAAAGGATTCCATTATCAAGTGGAGAAAACGAGTCGGTGATGAACAAGCGAATAAGATCTCAGGTCAGGCAACTGCACGAGGTAATCGCTATCATTCTTATACCGAATCATATCTAAGAAACGAACCAGTGGTGTTTGACGACAGTCATCCACTACCTAAGTTTATGTTTCAGTCTTCTCAAAAGACACTTGATAGAATCAACAACATACATCTACTTGAAAGTCCTCTGTATAGCGATCACTTTCGGATTGCTGGACGTGTAGATTGTATTGCTGAGTTTGATTCTGAACTTGCTGTCATTGACTTCAAGACATCAACTAAACCCAAGACTGAATCCTGGATCGAAAATTATTTTGTACAGGAAACAGCATATGCTGTGATGTATTATGAACGTTGTGGTGTACAAGTAGATAAAATCGTAACTATAATTGCGGTTGAAGACGGTAGTGTTCAAGTAATCGAAAAACGTAACTTGGATTACTATTACAAATTGCTTTGCGAATACGTTAATGATTTTATGGAATCGACTATCAAATGAAAGAATACCAGGACAAATTTATGACGCAAACAAAATTCTCTTCACTTGTTGAAGAGGTGGTGAAGAATAGTAATGGTCTGACGAACTATATTGATGCCGTCGTAGTTGTCTGTGACGAGTTTGATATCGAGGTCGAAACCGTAGGGAAACTTATCTCTAGACCACTGAAAGATAAAATCAAATACACTGCTCAGCAACTTAATTATGTGAAGAAAACTTCAAGAGGAGTGCTACCACTATGAGTGGCGATAACTTTTATGACTCATCAATCGTTCAGCAAGAACTGATTGATATGCAGTCCCTATACAAAGATTTGTATGATATCTCAATGCGCTTCCCGATGATGGATCGGGAGGAACGTATCGATCATCTGGACAAAACGATGACCCTGATCGCCAAACAGAAGATTTTCTATGCTAGAATTGCTCTGTTGGCACTGGAGGACCCCGAGGCATCCGATGTAAAAATACGCATCGATCAGATCACCGACTTATACAGCGGTGGTAAGACCATCAATCAAGTTCTTGATGATATGGAAACAAAACTTAAGAACTGGAGAAAACAGATTGATGATCAGGTTGACCAGGACTAAATAGTATGTTACCCTTAACGGGGTAGTACACAACACACAACACACAACAATACGGAGACACACTAAATGTCATTTGCTTCACTGAAGAAAACTTCTGGTTCTTCTTTCTCCTCTCTGACTAAAGAGATTGAGAAACTTAATGGTAGTGGTAAGCAGGCGGATGATCGCCTGTGGAAACCTGGAGTTGACAAATCTGGTAATGGTTTTGCGATCATTCGCTTTCTCCCTCAGACGACTGAAGGCGAACTTCCTTGGGCACAGGTATGGAGTCACGCATTCCAAGGTCCTGGCGGTTGGTTGATCGAAAACTGCCCCACCACTAAGGGCGAGAAATGCCCTGTGTGTGCACATAATTCTACTCTCTGGAGTTCGGGTCGTGAATCGGATAAGGATGTTGCCCGAAAACAGAAACGCAAACTGTCCTACTACGCTAACATTTATGTTATCAAGGATCCTTTGAATCCCGAAAACGAAGGGCAAGTCTTTCTCTACAAGTTCGGCAAGCGCATCTTTGACAAGGTTACTGCAAGGATGAAACCCGACGAGAACGACTATGATCCGCAACCTGCGATCAATCCTTTCGATCTTTGGGGTGGTGCAGACTTCAAACTGAAGATCAAACAGGTCGCTGGTTACTGGAACTACGACGATTCCTCCTTTAGCACTCCTGGTGTTCTTGGTGGTTACGATGACGATCGTCTGGAAGAGATCTACGACAAGATCTATTCTCTTTCGGAGTTCACCGATGACTCAAACTTCAAGAGTTACGAAGAACTTGATGTACGTCTTCAGACTGTACTGGGTAAGAGCGTTCGTCCCACCGTTGATCGAGAGACCTACGAAGACGAAGAATCTGGATTCGGAGATTACTCTGGTACAACTTCTGAACAATCAGAAGAACGTTCCTGGGCATCCGACGTTGACAGTTTCTCAGTTGCAAAAACTGCAGCAACTGCATCATCTGATGAGGAAGATGCACTGAGTTACTTTGCTCGTCTCGCTGAAGAGGACTGATGCTTCACGAACTCTTCCCTGTACCTGTCTGGGAGGAAAATATTGGGGTGCCTGAGGGCACCCTTCAGTTTGTAGAGAACCAGTATTACGAAAGGATGGGTGCTTGGGGTAACACCAAAAGCATTTCTGAAGATAAACAGATCCTTGAAAAGAATCCTGCCCTTAAAGAACACATCCTTTCCAACGTAAAAAGTTACGCACACAACATCCTTCTCGTATCACCTCACGTTGAGATTGAGATTGTACGTTCTTGGATTGTTCTTCATTTCCCTGGAGACTATTCTGACTTCCACACACATACCAATTCTATTTGGAGTGGAGTTTATTACATAGAATGCAATCCCACCAGTGGCGATTTGATCTTTGATAAGACGGGGACATATCCAAACTGTTTCCTCCCAATCCTTGAGCCAGATACTCTGGGATTTGTCAATGCCACTGCAAAGCATCACAGGTTTCAACCTGAACCTGGAAGTCTATTCGTCTTCCCATCTCAACTGATGCACAAGGCAGATCAGAACCAGTCTGAAAACTGTCGCTACTGTATTGCCTTTGACGTGTTCATCCGTGGTACAATTGGTACGAGACACGGAAATGAAGTAACGCTATGAAACTTTCTCTGCTGCTACTACTACTTTTAATACCCCCTGCTGCATCAGCACATCAGTATCCTGTAGATGCTGAGCGCAGGGAGATTACACCATCACATTGTGTGCACGATGCTCAGTTTGGATGGAATTGCTGGTACACACCAGTTCCTCGACGGAGACACCATCACCATCACCACCATCATCACACCATCCTGGATCATATTCTCAACTACTAATCAATGCATTAGATGAACCTGAACCAGAAGCAGAACCAGTAGAAGCAGTAGATTGTCTCGGTTTGATGTAACGAGGCAGACCGATAAACTCCTCGGCAAGTGTGCCAGGAGTTTTTTTGTATCCATTCTCATCGAGTTCTGCATTCGGAAGATACTCTGCCATAGTTTTGAATTCTGAGATGAAATCTTGAAGATAAACATTCCTTAGCAGGTATATGTTTCTCTTTGCCTCATTGAGTTCATACTCATAATCAAAATATGAGATCGGAAATCTTGATAGATTCTTTGGAACAATTGATCCATCTGGTTTGGTGTATTGGAATGATTCGTCAACAACAAGACCACTGGGGAGAAGAATTAAACCAGTTGAGGGATCTTTATATTCTAGAGTTTCATAATGATGTATACCTTCAACCGATTCATACTTATCGTAGACATACTGGTGGAGATCTTCACGATTTAATGGCCAATCATTGTATACATTGATAATGTTGTTGATGATAAGGACTACCCAATCAAGATCGGAGTCACCATAAATTCGATACGCAACTTGATCTGGTCTCTCACCTTCTCCAATTTCATACTGCGTGAAACCGAGCAAAGCACCCTGAAGATCGTCACGAATCTTGATTCTTCTAAAGATATTTACTGCAAGTTGGTATGGTTGATTGCCATCAACTCTAGTCTTGCTTCTGATGTAAACCTTAGGTAAGTATTTAAAATATGCCATCAGTTTTGTACTCCACCATTAACAAGATTTTTTGTGAGGAATGCCGTTTCATCAAATGAAAGACTGATATTCATAGATGCTGGACCATAATCCTTGACACTATCTTGAGCATCTTTCAGTGAGTTATATGGACCATCTGGTGTGAGATCGATAGACATATTCGTAAGAACCATATTCACAGGGAACTGCATAATTCTTCTCAACCCCTGTGGTTGAGCAGTAGTTAATTCGATGTCACCAGTCTCGTTTACCTTACCCTCTACACGGACAATAGATGCTCGGAAATAACTTGGAACAGATAACCATCTATCTGACGTTATGTAACCACCACCAAATGCTGAAGTATCAATTGGCGGTTCTGTGGATTCTCCAAGTGTTACTTTAAATGATGCATCGGAACCAATTCCAGCAACGCTAGGATCTTTGTCACCAGCTGTTCCTGGAAGCATTGCAGTTCTTAGTGCATTAATGATATTAAAAAGTTCGTTTGATTCTTTGACATTTCTTGGAGCACACTTGAAATTAAATTGGTGTGATCTAAATGCTGCTCCTCTAAATGTTGTCTCTGTATATGGGTTGAAGATCTTATTGGTTGTTAGGGCAGCGATTGTGTTGGCATCTAAGTTATCTGCTGCAATACCAAGAGCACTGTTTACAGTACCGATAGCAGCTCCAACAGCATTCATAATAAATTCTGGTTTTGCGGCACCAGCGGTTTGCTGTAAGGTGGACACTAATCTATTGATATTGGCTCCACTAGATACCTGATTGAATCCTTGGACTGCACCTAATCCAGCAGCACCAAGAGTTGCTCGTGCATACTCAGCACCATACTCTTCCTTCAATCCTTGAGGAAGATATAAATAAATAGTTTGTAACAGGGATCCAGTACCGCTGGATCCAAGATTTGTATACTGATTGCCTTGAGAGCTATCGTATATTTTTAATTGTAGGTAATCTACAACTGTTGTTTGATATGTATCGGAACTTGATATGGATTCACTATTACCTGAACCACCAGGAACAGCGATTGGTAATGATCTTGGGAAAACTAGAGTTGCCATATGACACAGAAAAGTTATTCGGGACGATTCAAACCCAGCAACCCAGGTAAATACAAAGGGGATCCTACAAACATTATTTATCGTAGTTTGTGGGAAAGAAAATTTATGGTGTGGTGTGATCTAAATCAAAATGTTTTGGAGTGGGGTAGTGAAGAAATTGTCATCCCTTATATCAGTCCAGTCGATAATAAAATTCATCGGTATTTCCCTGATTTTTATGTTAGGGTTAGAACCCGCGAAGGGGGGAACGCGAAGTATATTGTTGAGGTTAAACCAAGTAAGCAATGTGCAGAACCCAAAAGACAGAAAAAGATTACTAAACGTTATCTCACAGAAGTCTCTACCTATGCGGTAAATCAAGCGAAGTGGAAGTCTGCAAAGGAATATTGTGATGACAGAAGAATGAAGTTCATCGTTCTTACAGAGAAGGAACTCAAGGTATGAGTTTGTTTGAAGACATAAAATCTCTTGCGGGTACTAGGTCCCAGAAGAAAAGTTGGTGGCGTAGTCAGTTAACCTATGCCTTGGAAGCAGGTGTACCTCAGATTGGAACGATGGTGTTCTTTAGATACAAGGCATCCTTTGGTGAGAAGATGCAGTATTGGGACAAGTATCCTCTGGTCTATATCTTAGGTGAGGATGGGACTCATTTTTGGGGTTCCAATTTACATTATCTGGAACCTGGATCCCGTGCTGCACTAGGCGAACAGTTGTTCGGTGGGAACATTAACGTTCCTCCTCAAACTCTCCATAAATATTTACGATCAAATATATTATCTCCAACATTTGTAGTCCCAAATTCTGAGTGGAATGATGTAGGTTTAATACCCTGTGAGCAATTTGTGACGACTGTAAATGGTAGACACATAGAAGTACCATCGAGAATCGTTTACTGATGTCAGTTTCATTCACCAGATTTAAAGAACTTGTAGCGACAGGAGCATTAGAACCAGCACGTTCTAATATGTTCACTGTCACCATTGAGTTGCCGCCATTTTTGCGCGATTCAATGATGGATTTTGGTGGATACCAACAATACTATGAAGCAATTGATTATTTTGCTGATCAGGTAACCATCCCATCACGAAACCTGATGACTGGTGAGGTTACTAACTTTGGTACGATGAGGAGATATGGTACACAGCAGACACCACAAGATCTGAACATTCAGTTCATCGTAACAAAGAATATGTTCCATAGATACTTGTTTGATCGTTGGATCAATGGGGTATCTAGAGATAGTGAGAATAGAACACAGTTTTACGATAACTACGTCTCAGATATTATCATTACCAAGTGGGAACCTGGCGGTAACACTGTAGTAAAAACTAGAGAAGGAAAGGTTAGACTGAATAAAATTACTGCTCAATGGAGAGCAGTGGGTTGCTTCCCATATAATGTTAGTACCTTGACATTCAGTAATGATCAGACTCAACTGATGAAACTGGATGTTCAGTTCTACATTGAAAGAATTCGTATGGGAACCACCGTTAAGTACAATGGTGATTGGACTAATGAAGTTGTAACGGAACTTACTTCTGGTGGAGCACCAAGGGTAACACAATCGGCAAGTCCTGGACCAGTTGCATCGTCTCCAAGTTCTAATGATGGCAGAGCTGGATCTGCAGCAGTTATTGATGCTGCTAGTGGTGTAAGTCGTATGGTTGAAGCTGGATTACCATACGTCGGAAGAAACGTTGGACCACTGGCAAGGTGGGATGGTATCTGATTGGTGTCTAAATACTTACACTGAATTGGTTTTTTAAACTATGCCATTGCCTACACTGGTTGTGCCAGAATATGAGTGCAACCTTCCCAGCGGACAGATCGTAAAATATAGACCCTTCCTGGTTCGTGAAGAGAAGTTGCTTTATATTGCAATGGAATCTGGCGATCAGAAGGAGATGATCAAAGCGGTTAAAGAGATCATCAAAAATTGCACCAGTGTCAAGAAAGTTGACACACTGGCAACCTTTGAAATCGAGTATCTCTTCCTTCGTATTCGTGCAAAGTCCGTGGGTGAGATCAGTGAGTTTAGAATCACTGCACCAGATGATAATGAGACTGCAATTGATGTTGAACTTAACCTTGAAGAAGTTCAAATCTCGGTGCCAGATAATCATTCTAAGGTAATTAGAATTACCGATGATGTGACTCTGACTATGAAATATCCTTCAATCGATACATTTGTGAAGAACAACCTTTCCGATAATCCTGGACTGGACGACATCTTTACTCTTGCTGCAGATTGTATTGAATCTATTGCAACAGGTGAAGACATTGAAGAAGCAAAGAACTACAAGAAGTCGGAACTCCTTGAATTCTTTGAAGGTATGAACTCTGGACAGTTCAGAAAGGTTCAGCAGTTCTTTGAGACTATGCCTAAACTTTCCCACACTATTGAGGTATACAATCCCAAGACTGAAGTGAAGAGTGAGGTTGTCCTTGAGGGTATGGCTGCTTTTTTCGCATAGCCCTTGCCCACAATTCGTTGATGAATATCTATGAAGTGAACTTTGCAATGATGCAGTATCACAAGTACAGTCTCACAGAACTAGAAAATATGATGCCGTGGGAAAGGGATGTGTATGTGAATATGCTGATTCGATATCTTAGAGAAGAAGAAGCTCGACAAAAGCAACAACAAAGGTCGTCACTTTAATGGCAGATACACAGGCACCACCTAAACAGGTAAAAATTAGATCCTTCCTGGCGATTCAAGATAAAGCATCGACAGGAGGGATTGGTGCTGACCCTATAAAGTCGATGACAACTGCCATCAACAGGATGGGGTTTATCGTAGAAGATATTGGTAAACTGATAACAAGTATTACAGCGACTCAAGTGATGCCTGACTTTCAGGCAATGCAAGCAGCGCAGTTGGAACGAGACAAGAAAGCAGAGAAAGATATTGAACTGGGTGCTGATGGTAAGGACGTTGAGAAAGGTATAGACGAAAGTAAGATTGAAAAACCCAAGATGGGATGGTTGGACAGACTGTTGCAACCATTTGTTTGGTTGGCAAAGACTGCACTAACTTGGTTCGTACTCGATTGGTTAAGTAAACCTGAGAACACACAAACCATCAAGGTTTTTTTCAGGGTTGTGGAGGTTTGGTTTAAAACCCTAGCGAAGGTTACTTTTGCTGCGGTTGATCTTATAATGAGTGCCTTTGGGGAAAAGAATCCCGTTATTGGTGCACTCAAATTGGTTGCTGGTATCGGTGCATTGATGCTTGCAGATAGGATACTGAAACCGTGGAAATTGATTGGTGATGTTCAAAAATTAGGTAACTTTGTCAGTGGTTCAATTAAGAAAGGTGCGAAGGGATCTGCGGTTGCAAAAACGAGAGCGGATATTGTAAGACAGAGAGCAAAGAACATTGCTCGGATTCGTCAGATGCGAAAACTCAAGGCATTTGGCGGATCTGCTATGCGTGGTGCTGGTAGGTTCCTTAAGGGTGGTGGTTTATCTGCACTTGCTGGAGTTGGAGCAGCAGCAGGACATATGGCATCTGGATCTTCAGTTCAGGTTGCTGTAGGTGCTGGCGTTGGTGCTACTCTTGGTGGTCTTGCAATGTCAGCACTGCTGACACCGATTCTTGGTCCTTTTGGTCCTATTGTGGGGCAATTGGTTGGATCATTTATTGGTGAAAAGATTGGTGCCTTTATGGGAGATGCGATTACTCCTATTATTGAACCACTGAAGAGATATTTCACCGAACTTGCACTGCCTTTGTTCAATGCATTCCTGAAACCAGTTGTTGAACCATTCATTGAACTGTTTCGGGAAATACAAAAGGTATTTGGCATAATTGGCGACTTCCTCAAACCTCTGGCAGATACTGCTCTGCAGAAGATGTTTGAGTTCCTTAACTCACCAATCATTCCTAGTCTATTTAAGAAGGTGCAGGATTGGACCGCCAGATTTATGGATATGGTCAACAATCCAACGAAGTATTTTGGTGATGTTCTGAGAAATATTGGGGACAAGGCACAAGATGTTGGTTCCGATCTCACTGCTGGTATTCAGACTGCCCTTGGCATTAATGCTGGTTTGACAGAGGCGAAGAAGAAAGAACGAGAAAAAGCAACTCAACTCGCTAATATGAAGAGTGAACTTGTGAAGGATGAGAGTGATCTTAAGTATGCTAAGGATAAACTGGCATACCTTAAGAAGGTCCAAAAAGAAAAGGGACCAGAACACCGTATTATGCTCCCACCACATCAAGATCCCTTCCACACAGTTGGTGAGAGGATTAAGATTGAAGAGCAAAATATATCAAACATCAGTAAGCGAGTTACTGACGCAAAAACAAATATTGGTATCAAAACAAAGGAACTCGCATCTGCAAAGGCACTTGTAAAATCTTACGAGGAAGCAACTGCAGGTCAACTTGGTCCTACTACTGCTGGATCAGTCATTTTCCCCCTGCCTAAAGGTAGATATGCTGGTGGTGCTGGACAGAAATTCGGTGACAGTAGATCCTATGGTGGTCACGCTGGTCTTGACCTGACGGAAACTCCTCCTTTTGGTAAAGATGCTCAGATTCCTGTTGTTGCTGCTATTGGTGGTACAGTTTTAAAGGAAAAATTTAACAGCAGCGTTAACTACCTTGCTGGTATGATGATCAAGGGTGAAGATGGTTATGATCAAAGATATCTCCATATGCTACCAAGTGTAAAACCTGGAGATAAAGTTTATGCTGGTCAGAGAATTGGTAAATTGCTCGACCTTGGCAGAGTTGGATATGGCACTGGTGCTACCCACTTACACTTTGAGGTCTATAAGAGTGGAAAAAGTAAGTATCTAGATCCCCGTAAGGTTTATCCAACTCTGTTTAATAGACCCAATCAACATAGAAATATAGTAAAACCTCAGACGAAACCAGCACCTGCTGCTACACCTGAAATAAATAATGGAAGAACTGCAGCAGAGACCACCGAAAAATTGAAAGAGACAGCCAGAGGAACAAGACCTGCACCTACTGGAGCAGCGGTAGCACCTGTTGTGGTGCAACCAGTTATTAGAAGATCGAATACCAGAGGTGGTGGAACAGAGGTTATTGACCCAGTAGCAGCAACAGGGATTAGAGGAGTTTGAGTAAATGGCACCCATCACTAGCCCCAAACTAAGATTTTATAAGTTTGTTACTGGTCCTAAGAATACTGGTGCGACGATTGTCATTGGCGATAAGCAAGTTGCTGGTGCAGATTTCTCGCAGACATTAAATGCAATTAATTCCCTGGGAGCAACTGTTAATAGTATCGGTGTTTTGCTTCAGAATCAACTGAAAGCACAGCAGGCGCAAGCAGCAGAAGTTGCACGGCAGAGCCAGTTTGTAAAGGATCAGCAATCCGAACAGCAAGTAGAGACCCAGAAAAGCAATATTGGTGAAAAGATTGGTGGACTCATACAATCAGTTGCTCCATCATTCTTAGAATATCTGAGTAGACTTTTGAAGACTCTGTTGATTTATGGTGTCCTTGACTGGTTGAGCAAACCCGAGAATACCAAAAAAATACAAGTGATGTTTGAACGCATTGGTGCGTTCTTTAAGGGAGCTTGGGAGTTTTTCAACAAAACAATAAACTTTATAGGTGGTGCCTGGAAACAGGCATTTGGTGATGGTAGCGACTGGTTAACCCGAATTAAGGGTGCAGCGAAACTTCTAGGTGTTGCTGGTGCAGCACTTCTTGGACTAGGTTTCCTCAAAAATCCACTGGGAACCATAAAGGCATTTGGCAGTGTCTTAAGACTTGTTGGTGGTGGGGTAATGAACCTAGGCAAGTTCCTAGGTGGTAATGTAATTGGTAGAGCAATCCAGAGTGCTGTCCAAGGGGTGATGGCATATCAGGATGTGATGAAGGATGAGTCAATTCCTCAGGAAAAGAGACAGGCTGCTGCCATAGGTGCTGGTGCTGGTGCTACGATTGGTGGCACTGCCCTTGGTGCTATTGGCAACGCTGTTGCTGGTCCCATTGGTGGTATGATCGGCAATGCCCTTGGCGGATTTCTTGGTAAAGAAGCAGGTAAGTTTTTTGGTCCTATTGTTGGAGACTTCTTCAATGCAATTGGGAAGATCTTCAATAAGATTGGGCAGTTTATTAATTCATTCCTGAAACCATTAACTGATGCCATCAGGGACTTCTTCAAAGCACTTGGTCCAGCGATCAATAAAATGGTTGATTGGATTAAACCACATATGCCAGCACTGCTAAAAGTTGCTGAGTTTATGGGTAATGTGGTATTTGGACCACTGATTATGATGCTGAAGGCGGTTACCAACATTCTTAAATGGATCACTGGTACTGGACCTGAAGATCTCATCAAGGGGGTCAAAGCGAGTGTTAAAGGTGCAAAAGATGCTGCAGGTGCTGGTCTAGATGCACTTGGAAATACATTTGCACCACCTGCTCAGGCAGCAGAAGCACCTGTTGGTTCTGCCGATGCCAACAGAATGGTTCAATCGATGGGATTCTCCGCTGATCAGTGGGCAACCTTTAGAGAAACCGTTGGTGCAATTGAATCTGGTGGTGTATATGATAAAGCTGGTGGTTCTGGGGGACATTATGATGGTAGGTATCAGTTGGGTGCTGACGCTAAAACTGATGCTGCTAAGCAACTTGGGGTAAAGAACCCTGGACACACTGCTGCTGCCAGGGAGAAGTTCAGGAAGAATCCTGAGATGCAGGAAGCATTCTTTGCTGCATTCACTAAGGCAAATCATAACTACTTGATGGGCAATGCTAAGTACAAGAGTGCAACTCCAGAAAGAAAACTGCAGATTCTTGGTTATGCCCATAATCAGGGTATGGGTGGTGCAGAAAACTGGATGAGAACTGGGCAAGTTGGTTCTGACGGATTTGGCACCAAAGGCACCAAGTACACCGATGCTATTGCTGCAGCATTTAGAAGGCAGGGCAGATCTGCAAGTAAGGGTGGTTGGATCTCTGGTCCTATGTCTGGGTATCCTGTATCACTTACGGGTAAGACAGTTGACTTTATCGGTCACGGTACTGAGTACGTTGCTAAGAGATCTGCTGGTGGATTTGTTATTCCATTTGATACTCCAGACACTCGTAAGAATCCTGGTCTTACTGCAAAACGAATGCAGGAGGCACGAAGCGGTGGTTATCTGAAGTCTGCTGGTGGTCCTATTCCTGAGATGAGTTTCGGTGGATTTGTCAAGAGTATTGGTAATATGATCGGTGGTGCTATGAATAAGATGGCACCAGTTGTGAAGGCAATTACTCCTGTTGCATCAGCGATTGTTCCTGGTGCTGCACCTGGATTGCTTGCTGGACAAAAAATTATAGATATGGTACAAAAAGTACAGGAAGCAACAGCACAAGTTGAGTCTGCAAATCTTGAGGGAGCAGTTAAAATGATTGTTCTTGATGTGATCGAAGCACCTGGAGTTGGCGGTGGTGGTGATTCTGCCACTCCTCCTATGGTAATGCCTCAAAAGCAGAATCCAGCTAACAAGTTCCTGCAGAGCAGATTTGGTTTTATGGGTGAAGCATCTACAATCTTAAGTAACTTCTTCTGATGGCACAAACGTCTCAACCTAAAGGATATAGATTATCCGAATTCACACTATTGCTTGGGAAAGATGTTCCTCCCAATCAGGATGTTAGCACCTTGAAATTCTCAGGAAATAATGCATATGATATGAGAACAATGTGCTCTGCATTTAATTATTATGAGTCTGTAGAGTCTCCGTCAATTAGAATGGAGTTTGTCGTTTATGATACACTTGATCTTGCCAAGTATATTGTTGGTAATGAATATATTAAGATCAGAATGACTTCTGATTCGGCTCCAGATTCTGAATTGGAGGTTATTCAGAAGGTATTTAAGATTGGTGAGGTTACTAAATCGGAAAGAGCACAGACATACATTCTCTACACTGTGTCTCCTGATGCTACAAATAATGAAAGCAACCGCGTTTTTGCTGGGTTTAAGGACAAACCTGGAGATGAGATCGTTAAAGAAATACAGACAAAGTTCCTGAAAACTTCTTCGCTTAAGATTGATCGATGGGAACCTGCCAGGGGCAACTTTAATTTTGTGTCTCCGTCTTGGAGGGCATTTGATTGTATCTCATATATTCAGGATAAGATCTTAGGTGGCACTACAAACCGTCCTGGATATCTTTATTGGGAAACCTATAGAGGGAAGAATTTCTGTACTATGGATTATCTGTGCTCATCAAGTAATCCATCATTTAGTAATCCGAAGAAATTTACTTATACTCAAGCAAACGTTGGTGGAAGTACCCCTAATGCATACAACATTGAGCATATCAACTATCCAGATAGATCCAATCATTTGGAAAAGATGAGATCTGGTCTTTATAGTAATGTTGTCTATGGCATTCTTATGCCAGCACTGACGAATGGTAACCTTCCCCAGAATGGTGAAACAAATCAGCAGGGTGCAGCTAACAATTCTTCAGGATCTATCAAACCTCCTGTAAATATGGGAGTCAACACGGTCTTTAGTTTTGCAAATACACTCAACCCAATCAATCCATTATTGAGAGTTGATAAAGAGTATTTTAGCGAATCCAGACCTACCAGAATCAAGATTCGTGCACTTCCTGGTATGAAGGATTCCAGTGCTACAGCTAATGCTGCTGGATCTGCTGCTAATATGGATTTTGACACAGTTACTGCATCGGCATATTCAACTTCACGCTGGCAATTACTGAATCTGCATAAACTATCAATCACTATTGCTGGTAATACAGGAATTACTGCAGGAGATGTTATACATATTGCCATTCCATCATCCACTTCAGCAGGTACACAGACAGAAAGATTGGAACTTGATAATATGTACTCTGGCAAATATTTGGTGATTGGTCTTATGCATTCATACTCTCCAGATAAGTTGGAGACGCATCTCACACTCTCTAAGGATAGTGTGCTCGCTTCTTAGCACCCATATATAGTATAATACTGTTACCTATTCCTATGGATATCAAACAGCATATTGAACAGGATAAAAAAATACTCGATGACGCTACAATTTCTCCCCAAATGAGGAGACATATTGAAGGGGAACTAAATTCTCTCAAGAAGTACGAAGAGAATCACCCCGAAGATAGTCACGATCCTACTCCTCTTGAACTTTATTGTGATGAAAACCCCGATGCCTCAGAATGTAAAGTCTACGACGACTAATTTCATATCCGAAGGACAGATCTCGGATAGTGTTATTGACGGTCTACTTGACTTTTGGGAGACCTGTGATTATATTAGAAAAGTAAGCGGTGAGTTTGGTAGTGGTGTCAACAAGTCTATTAAGAACTCTGTAGACCTGCCCATTCCACCGTTCTTATCAGATAAACGGGTAACTAACTTTATGGATGAACTCAATAGAGTTCTGAGTGAGTATCTAGAAGTATTTCCATATGCTAGAATGGCTCCAATGGAAATATCAGAACCATTCAACATCCAATGGTATCCGAAAGCAGTAGGAGGATATCATCGTCCACACTGTGAACGAACAGGGACTCATAAGGTGACATCATTTCGTCACCTTGCTTGGATGACCTATCTAAATACTGTCAATGTGGGTGGGGAAACTTATTGGGTTCATCAGGACTATAAGTGTGCTCCAGTTAAAGGGAAAACCTTGATTTGGCCAGTGGACTGGACCCACGTACACCACGGATTACCAGCACCAAATGAAGAGAAGATCATCGCAACAGGGTGGATCTCATACACCTAATAGATACTTTGAGGGGGTTCGTAAAAGAGCAACCTGGATCATTTTGGTGGGGCAGTTCATTATTGTGATGAATAGTCTTGGTAAGTTGGCAGAACCCAAAAAGTTTGTGTGTAAACCAAACTTCTACCACGGTACTATGGAATGTCTTGAAACAAATGCTAATCCGTGACAATTTCCTCAATCCAGTAAATTATGGTATAATTAAGGACACAATGCTATATGCTGAGTTTCCTTGGTATTATAATAATGGCATTGTTGACAAGACAACTGAAAATACAAAATACGATTTTCAGTTTACTCATAGGTTCTATGAGGATACAGTAATTTCAAATTACTACAATATGCTTTTGCCCCTACTCAATGATCTAGACTATAAGGCACTGATTAGGGTGAAAGCAAACCTCACCACGATTACACCTGATCATTATTGCACTGGTATGCATACTGATCAAACATTTCAATGTAAGACCGCCCTGTATTACGTCAATACTAACAATGGGTGGACAGAATTTGAAAATGGTGATAAAATTGAATCTGTCGCCAACAGGTTGGTGATATTCGACACTCTAACAAATCATACAGGTTATACTTGTACTGATGAGAGTGTACGGTGTGTTATCAACATCAATTACTTTTGATGCTCAGTAGCTCAGCGGTAGAGCGGACGACTGTTAATCGTCTGGTCGCTGGTTCGATCCCAGCCTGAGCAGCCAACTCAATGGTTTTCCATTATAAATAACTCAGTGTATATGCTGAGTTAACAATGGCAACAGATAGAAAGATCAGGGATAAAGAAGCTTCTGCTAAACGCAGAGCACGAAACAAGGAGTATATGCTGAGTAAAATGACTCCCTGTGTAAAGTGTGGTTTCTTTCATCCTGCTGCTATGGACTTTCACCATAGCGATCCTTCTACCAAGGACAAAGGTGTATCTGAATTAGTCAGAAACGGTTATGCTACACAGCGTATAGTCGAAGAGATTGAGAAATGTGTATGCCTTTGTTCTAATTGCCATCGCATCTTACATTCGGGAGATTAGCTCAGCGGTAGAGCGATTGCCTTACAAGCAATAAGTCACTGGTTCGATCCCAGTATCTCCCATATAAATAAATTTGTTAGATTTTATCGTGATTAATGTCCGAGACCATCAATACTATTGGCAGATCTGATGTAATGGGTCGTGATGGCTTCACTTGGTGGGTAGGTGAAGTTGAATCGATCGAAGATCCTCAGCAACTGGGTAGAGTAAAAGTACGAATCATCGGTTGGTATACTGGTGCTGGAGGTAAAGAGGCATATACAACATCTCTTCCGACAGAATCTCTTCCGTGGGCAATCTGCATACTTCCTACGGATCAACCTGGAATTAAGAATACTGGAACTACAACCGAACTTCAAGTAGGTGCACAAGTTCTTGGATTCTTCCTTGATGGTGAAGAAGCACAACTTCCTTGTGTTCTTGGTTCATTCCGTGGATTTAGAAATGCTGCTGACAAAAAGACTGGCAGTGGTGATGCTAACGACAGTGATGTTCCTAAGACAACTGTTGCTGATGCTGCAGAAGCACCGAAACTTCCTACACAGGCACAAGATGCTGCAGGTAAAGAAGTTCCTGGAGGAGCACCATTTAATAAGACTGGTTCTGCTCCCGCAAACCCATCAGGCGGTGAGGCGACTGATAGGGGTGCTCTACCTGCCGCTGCACAGGCAGTTCCTGGCAACTATGCGTCAAACCCTCAAGTGCCCCCTACAGAGGCACAGGGCATCGCTGACGGGTCACAGGGACCTGCTGCAGAGGGATTTGAACGTGATCTGGAGAGAATGCTCACTGAGGTTGGTACGTTTGCTGCTGGACTTGGATCCGATCCTGCAGGAAATTTAGTATCTCTGATCACTGGTAAGAAAGTAAGTAATAAACTGTTGAAGAATGCGATCAAAGGTATCAACCTGTTCATTGCGAATGGTATTTCGGGCATTATGTCCTGGATGAAGGAAGTTCTTGCAAAACAGATTGAGAAGATCATTTCTGCGATCACAAAGTTCATCACTAATATCATTCCTCTGGGGATTATCAATGCCATTCTTCAATTGGCAGATTTCATCTTCAGTTTGTTCTGTGGTTTTGAGGGACAGTGGATTATTAGTCTTGTACGAGATGCATTTAATAGTACAGCAGCATTTGCTCAGCAAATGTCTAGTTTCATCGTACAAAAAGTATATGATGCTATTCCCGCCCAGGTAAAAACAACCACTGCTGCTATTGTCCAGAAAGTGCAGAAGGGTATTCAGCAGGTAATGCAACTGGGTCGCACACTGCTTGCTGCTATCAAGGTCGTTAAGAATGTAGCAGGGCAGTTCAAGGAAATGGGTAAGGCAATGGATACCCTTTTCCAATTTGATTTCTCTAAGATTAATTGGGGTAATCTTGTTACCTTGATCATCAACCTTCTCAAGGCACTCTTACCGAAGAAGGATTGTGGAAGGAAAATACGAGGACCAAAACTAACATTCTGGTTACCACTTCTAGGGGCATCTGACTGTGCCACAGTGCCAGAGTTTATGCAGAGGAAGATTGAGATTAATGCTGGGAATGTAATTCCACAAGGTGATTACATATCATCTCTGTATCAGAACTTGCTGCCGAGTATGATGCAAGTTACCACATTTATGAATGGTGCTTCAGTTATTCAGGATAATAATCCTGGTAAAGAGAAGACCATTGTTACAGATGCTGGTGGGCAGACGAAGATTTCAACAGCACAAGGTGATACCCATTATAACCAACCTGGGAATGAGACCAAGATCGTTGGTGGTGATAAGTGCACCACAGTTAAAGGTAATCATTGCGTAACTATTGAGGGTGATTATACTCTCAAGGTTATGGGTGACTTTAACCTGGAAGTTCTTGGGGCAAAAAATGAGCATTGCTCCAATGGTGTTGGTGTACAGGGTAAGGATGGTACACAACCTGGAGATAAGCAGGCAAAGTCTGCACAAACAATTGCAGCAGACCACGAGATCAACTATCAAGGTAACTGGGGTATTCAAGCAGCAAACGTTACTCTTTCTGCGATCAACTCACTTGACCTGAACGCAAGTTCAATGTCCGTCAAGGCAACGTCTCTGATGAATTCAATTTCTGGTGAGATTGTGAATGAGTGTGCCTGGCAAACCAATCTGGTAAACAACGTAGTGTTTAATATGATTGGTATGCTGAATCCTCTTCCTGGTATTTCTGGTCGTCTGTCAATCATTAAAGGTGCAGATGTCACTCTTACCTCCGAAGGTCTTGGTTCTGCCCTTCCTGCTACTCAGGTTCGTATGACAGTTTCCGCTGCTCAACCTGGCGGTATTGTTGATATTGTTACTGGTGCAACTGGTGGTCACGGTACACTGGTTACTTGTGCATCTGGTGGTATTGGTGAGTTTGTAACAGGTGGTGGCGGTGCTATCGTTAACCAAGTTACCTCTGGTGCAGCATCATACTCAGTTGGTACTGGTATTATGTCGATGGGATGCTCTGTCGGTCCTTGCCAAATCTATGGTCTGCCCTTGCTGCTGAACTGATCCTGTGCTATGATTCTGGGGTACACACCACTGTCCCCAATGGATACCTACCTGGATTACGTCTGGATCGATTTCCCCAAGCGTACCGTAAAAATTCAAGATAATGAGGGACGGATTGAAACCGTTCAATGGAAATGGGATGAAGAGGGTGCTGAAGGGTTTCACGAGACTGTGGAACTTATTCAGGAATCTGTTCCCGCTGAACAACGTTGTTACTTACTATGAATACATTTATTAAAGTTACAGTAGAGGAAGTCGAAAAGAACTTTGACTTCTGTTTGGATCTGGTTGAACGTGGTTACACATTCTTGATTCAAAGCGAGAATGGTAATGTGATTATGGCACCAGTTGGTAAACCTGCAGGAATTGATCAGGCAGATCTTGAACTGCTTGAATCACAGAAAGCAGCACAGTATGCTCCTATGCAACCACCCCCGCCTATTCCTGGAGTCACGTTGCCTTCTGATCGAGAAGTTCAGGGTTACGTCAATGATACACTGGAAGAACTGACCAAGGATTTCTGATATATAATTACATCTATGGATCAGGAACGTTTTCTCAACCTTTTAGTACATCACTGGCACAATTTAAAACAAGCACAAATGTACCCATCTTCCTTTGCTTATGTTCATTACCATTGGTATTGGGAAGATGGTGTTCTAAAGTCTAGACAATGGTATGACTGGAACAAGGAAGTCTATCGTCATCGTCAGCATAAAGTTAGATCGGAATCTGGAAAGATTCTTCTAGAGACTTATGATGGTGAAACAAGGATGGGAGACTCAATCTTTACAGAGTCGGAATTTGGTTTCACTGGTGAAACCGAAAAAGGATGGATTGATCATAAAGGTAGACGAGTAGAAGGTACATTTAAACTTACTGAGGAATTATTTGAAACCAGTGACAAGGGATGGGATAAAGACGGAACCTTGCTCTGGGGATCAAAGAAAGGACCATTCAGTTTTATTCGATGTACAGAATCTATTCCGAGTTCCGTTATCTTACCAAAGTAGGTCTTGCAAGGATTTATTACTTAAATGGTCTGCCATTTACTTTTGATGAGATTGAAGAGTATACTCAAGATATGGTAGAATATGCTATGTCTCAAGACTATCTTTCAATTGAAGACTTGCTCAGATCTAGTTCATATTTGATTTCTGAGCAATGTCATCCTATAATCTTTGAACTTGAAGAAGTGACCTGTGATGAGGAACTACCGTTTTGAATAAATACATTTTTGGTGGTCACGAATTATCATCCATAAACGTATGCCGACTTCTAAGTGAATTGGAAGGATCATATTCATTTCTTAAATACTTAGGATTTGAGGAAGATATGAATACTATTGACGAAATGAAGAAACGGTATTATACTTTATACTTCAAGTTGTCCAAAGAAGAACGCCTCCGTAGCTCAGCTGGATAGAGCAACGGTTTTGTAAACCGTAGGTCGTCGGTTCAAGTCCGACCGTGGGCTTTGATACTCGTTATGCAGATAGCATAGAAGGAGATCAACTTCTACTACGGGTGTCGTCCGTAGCGTCGTAAGGGAAGAGGGGTCCACACTCTAGTCCCGACAGGGGTTCGGCTCTACCCCTTTAACAAAAGGGCCGCCAGGGGAATTAGCTCAGTTGGTAGAGCGCCTGCTTTGCAAGCAGGATGTCAGCGGTTCGAGTCCGCTATTCTCCACTGGGGAAGTAACGCTCGGTGGATAGAGAAGTGCTTCCCCTCCCCATTGGGAAATTAGCTTAGGGGTAGAGCACACGACTGATAATCGTGAGGTCGGTGGTTCAAATCCACCATTTCCCACTTTTATTTTGGCGAAAATATGAAAATTTGGATGCTCGGTAATCGTAGGGGTGCCGATTCTTATGAGATGACGAGATTTCGTGAAGAAGCACAAGTCGATAATATAGATTTTGAAGTTGTTTATTCCGATGAAATCGATCTAATCGTATCAAGAGATGACCGTAAATCCATTCGCTTTCGCAATGATATTGTCAGTCTCCCTGACATTGTACTTGCTCGTACTGGTAGTGGTACTGGGCATTTTAATCTCTCTGTTCTCAGACAATTTGAACGATTGAATGTTCCTACTCTTCCAAATTCTGATTCGATAATTGCATCTAAAGACAAGATGTATGCAAATCAGATTTTGGCACAGGCAGGTCTTCCTATCCCCAAGACAATGCTCACTCGTTTTCCTTGCAAGTCGGATTTAGTCGCAAAAAACGTTGGATTCCCCTGCGTTATTAAAGTTGTGACTGGATCTTATGGTGCTGGGGTCTACTTGTGTGAGGATGCCAAGAAATTTGAGGACTTGTCAGAATTGATTTCTTCGCTAGACTACAAGAACAGTATGATCGTGCAAGAGTATGTACAGCATTCGGAGGGACGTGATCTTCGCGTTATCGTTATTGGTGGGCGGGTCGTTGGTGCTATGCTTCGCCAGAGTACCGATGGATCATTCAAGGCAAACATCTCCCGTGGTGGAGAAGGCACTGAATACCCACTAGATGAAGAATTGGAAATGCTTTCCATCCGAGTAGCAAACACTTTGGATCTTGACATTGCTGGTGTCGATTTGCTTTTTCACCCAGATGGGTATAAAATCTGTGAAGCGAACTCTGCTCCTGGATTCCAAGGTTTTGAAAAAGCACTCGGGGTAAACATTCCAAGCAAAGTTTTTTCTTATGCTAAAATGCGTTCTACGAATTCTTAATTGATATGAAAATCAACCTATGGTATTGCACTGAAATGAAGCAATGGAGGTGGACACTCACGGATAATAGTCGTCCAATAGTCAGGATGGAATCTGGTCAGCGACCTTTTCTCCGTGATGCAATGGAAGATGTCGCTAACACCGTTGAGTATCTGATGCAGATTGCACCCCCAGAATGATGTGCTATAATTAGTATGTCCGTGTGAAGGAAGTCGTGGGGGGTCTTGACGGATCCCCCTAACCAATCTAAACTATTCCTTGAAATCAAACATTATGGCACTTTCTGAGTCTGTTGTATCTTCTCTCAATGAGGCAGGTCAATCACTTCGTAATGCTCTGGCATTTGCTGCTCGCCAAGAGCGCCCTGTGGTATGTACCACAATATCCAAAATGATCTTTGAGTTGGAGAATCTCATCTCGTTTGATGATATTCTGGATAAACTCGATGATATGACACAAAAACACGAAAACAACTAACACACTAAATGAAATGAAAACCAAACTCGTATACGGAATCGGAGTAATGGACATTACTGGTGGGACTAGAACCTCGCCAGGTCAAGTGGATCCAGCATATTACCGTTGGAAAATGATGCTACGTCGTTGCTATTCTCCAGAATGGGTGGAACGAAATCCTACTTATGAAGGATGTGTAGTGTGTGATGAATGGTTGACCTATTCCAATTTCCGAGATTGGTTTTATACTCAGGGTGATGTTTCTGGTAAAGAACTTGATAAGGATATCATCTTTCCTGGTAATAAAGTTTACTCTCCAGAAACTTGTGTTTTCGTTGATAAAAGTTTGAACTCATTGTTGAATCAACGTAAAGCAGATAGGTCTAATACTGGTGTGATTGGAGTTAATTTTCGCAAGGGGAAGTATAATGTTTTTTGTAAAGTAAACGGAACAAATACTTATTTGGGTCGTTATACTGATTTGGATACGGCAGGTAAGGTGTATCGACAATATAAAATTGATTATATCCAATCCTTTATCCATTCTAATACAGATGAAAGGATCAAATCTGGTTTAGAAAGGCACATTCAACTTCTCAAGGAGGGTACTTATGGCAATTCCTGAATACAATGAAGCACGTTATGAGCGTCTGAATGATGTGATTTTTGATTACATCAGTGATGAGGAAATCAGTGGTAAAGCACTTTATGATGATATTGTAAAGGCAGTGCAAGAGTCAGTCGATTATTTTAGTAAGTATCGTGATAAGTCTGTGAGTACAATGTCACTTTTGAAAGGAAATAGAGAGGTAAACCTTGACATCTGATGATATTCCAAAGTATCTCGATAGAATGTGGGAAGATTATTTGGATGCCTGTGCTGCCTTAGGAGTCGAACCAAACAAACGTCGATTCCTAAGGTATAACGAACTGTATCCAGATGATGATTATCCATCCCCTACTAACACAACTGTATAAATAAAGTTGTAGAATAACGCGCCTGAGTTACGTGGGAACAAAAAGAATTTCACAATTAGATACTCTGGCGGATGAAGTGTTAACAGGGGAAGCAATTCTTCCTGTAGTCATTTCTGACCCACTGATTCCTAACAGAAAAGCAAGAATCAACCAACTGTTTAAGGGTGTTGCTTCTGGGTCACAATCCGCTCCTGGTCTGGCTTTTGACCTAGACAGAGATACTGGTCTTTACCAGAATGCTTATAATGAAATTGGTCTTGCCTTTGGTACATCATCGATGTACTATAGAAAGCAAAACAATGCTGACGGATCGGCTACGATTAGATTGATTGCTGGTGATACTGTATCATCAAACGTTAACATTGATTTGAGACCTCAAGGTTCTGGTAAGTTCCTTGTAAATGGTCCCACAGAACTGATTGATACGAACTTTTTCATTGCAGATGACCAGAACCCAGACAAACGAGCAAAGTTTGAAGTCTCTGGTGTATCTACAGGTGCTGGTATTCGTACATTCGCACTTCCTAGTACAGGAACGTTTACTTCTACAACACTGATTGGTAACGATACTGCTCAGACAATCACGAACAAGACTATTATCATTCAAGATAATAACTTGCAAATCATTGGTTCTTCTGACAGCGGTAAGGTTGCCAGATTTGAAACTGACGCTTGGGAATCACCTGTAGTTCACATCTATCGTCTTCCTGACTATGGAACTACAGCATCACAATCAACTCTGATTGATACTATTACAGAGCAGGATGTAAGCAACAAGAACCTGATCAATCCTACAGTTTCCGATATTGCTTCTGGTGATCCTAACAATCCTACTCCTAGAGTAACTCTTGATGCATCACCACTAACAACTGATCGTGTTGTTAGTTTCCCTGACCAGTCTCTGACGGTTGCTGGTGTTGACTCTACTCAGACATTCACCAACAAAAACTATGCGGATCCATACTTTGTTTATGGTGACGATACAACCGCAAGAGTTTTCATTGATATGTCGCTGGTCCCTGGCGCATCAACTTTGAAATTTGCGTTCCCTTCGCAGAACCTAAATACAAGTATACTTGCAACAAATACACTTGTAACAACAAGAGCTACACAAGTTCTTTACAACAAGTCTATTGTTGCACTTAAACTAATTGATGAAGTTGATGATCAAAAGCAAGTTGTTCTTGATCTCGGTAACCTTTCTGGTACTAGAACAATTAGTTTCCCCGATGCAGATGCAACTCTGCTCTCAACAGAAAACGTAGGCACACTGGGTGTGTCGTTCGGTGGTCCGATTTCGGCACCTGATCTGGGTGGTAGACTCAGACTCCAACAACACTTCGCAGCAGGATGGTAATTAACAAATGACAGCAGGTAGACTCGCAGCTGCATCACCAGCAGCAACTACAAATACAGTCTTATACTCTACTCCAGTAGACACTACTGCATCAACTGTGGTGCAAGTAGCAAATCGTGGTGCTGCTGGTACTTACAGAATTGGTCATAAGGACTATACTCAAGAGTTGACTCTTGATGCTAACACCTATGACTTTGAAAGGGGTAACATCGTCAGTAAGTATCTGATCGAAATTAACCCTGGTCTGACTGCTTCAACAGCAACTCCTGGTCTTCAATTGACATCTGATCAGGGTAACTTTGAAGCAAAGATTGGTGACATTTATCGTGTCACAGGTACTACAACATACAACGTAGTTGTTGCAAGAACTGGTGGACTTGGTATTGATAACAATACTTTGTCTGGCACATTTGTTGGTGGTGAAACTATTACTTCAACGCTATCGGCGCTCTCTGGCGAATTCCGTGGTATTAGTAATACTTCCATTGAGATCTCAATGCCAGATATGGGTGCTGGTGTAACCGCAATTCCGTTTAGTAGCGGTGAACTTATCTCTGCGAACGATTATGTCGTATTTGACCCTAATGGTGCAAATGCTGAGATCGCAACTGTTTCTAGTGTTGCATTCTATAATGCCCCCACAAATACTGGTGGAGCAACAGTCACTGTAACCCGTGGTTCTCTTGGAACTAGCGCAGCGGCACAAGTTCCTGGTCAATATGTTGGTGTATATACACCTTCCCTTGCTACCACTACAATTAACGAAGGTGCACCCTTTGCTGCTGGTGATACAACACTTACCGTTACAGATGGTACGGTTGTAATTTCTGGTCAATATATCGTAGTCAACAATGAAGTTATGTTGGTTTCGGTAGTTAATGGTAATGATCTGACTGTTACTCGTGGTGAGTTTGGTACTGTTGATGCTCAACACGCTGATGCTTCAACTGTTACACCGTTGACTCTTGCTACTCAGTCATTTGCATATTGGTTTGCTAGTGGTGAGTCTGTCGCTGGTGCAACTGCTAGCGTTGACCTCCAGATTTCTGGTGCAGGTGACATAATCTTTACCGATAGATTCATTTGGGGATCAGTTATTGGTGAAGAAATCGTTCAAGATCCTGCAGCGTTCTCTCTGGATGTTGATAGAACCTATCGTTTCCTTCTTGCCGATGCCTCTAACACAGGTCTTCCATTTAGATTCTCTGATGTCCTTGAAGGTACTGGTGCTAATCCCACTCCTGGTACAGAATTTACGACTGGTGTAACTAAAGTCGGTACTCCTGGTGTAGCAGGTGCTTATATCGAAATTGATATTACTGCTAATACTCCAGATCCTCTGTTCTATTATGCTGAGGGTGTTACTGGATATTCAGCGTCCATTGATATCAACCCAGACCCCACATTTGAACAGATTTATGTTTATGATGTTGTCGGTACTCCTGCAACTGCCAATACATTCCTGATTGGTACTGCATCTCAAACTGTCGGTACTGTTACTCCTGGAGCATTTGGTTATGTTAGTGCTTGGGATAGTACAGGTGGTGTACTGAAAGTATCTCTTGGTGGTAGCATTCCATTTGTCGCTACTGATGAGTTCCCCGATAGTCCTCCTGTTGCTGGATCCACAAGAGTAGTCGCAACAGTGAGCAGTGTGACAGATCCCGAGGATCTTAATAACGATGATTACATTTATTATGATGTTGCACTTGATGCTGGCGCTACAAATGTGCACAGTGGAATTGTAGTTGGTCCTGCTTCTCACTTGGTTGTTTATGCTTCAACTGCAGATGTTACATTCCAAGTGAATGGATTTGAGAACACCGTTGGTGATTATACCTTTGTTGATTACCGACCTGCTCTTGCTGCTGGCACTGGAGTTGGCGGTGGTGGTGGTGTTCCCAACCCCTAATACTGACAGCATACCTAAATAGCAATAGAAGAGGAATCCGAAGTTAAATGGCACTAACTCGTCTTAAGAATATCATCACGTCCAGAACGGGTCGCATTATCTATGTGAACCCTGATGATTTCGATTCATCGGACGCATACGATAATAGAGGTAACTCAGCGTTGCGTCCATTTAAGACGTTGCAACGTGCCTTTCTTGAAGTTGCTAGATTTTCGTATCGAGTAGGTCTTTCAAACGACGAGTTTGATGCCTTCTCGATTTATTTGTATCCGTCAGAATATGTTATTGATAACAGACCTGGCACATCTGAATATGGTGAAATTACACCTTTTGATGAAAACACAAACTTCGATCTGACTTCCGCTAATAATGTTCTATACAAATTCAACTCTGTTAACGGTGGTGTAATTTGCCCCAGAGGTGTTTCTGTTGTTGGTTCTGACCTTCGTAGAACCAAGATCATTCCGAAGTATGTTCCTTATCCTACAACTCAGGCATCACTTGGCATCACTGCTGCTAATGAACCTGGAACTTCAGCAATCTTCAGACTGACTGGTGGTTGCTATTTCTGGCAGATGTCATTCTTTGATGGTGACAACAATGGTGTGTACTATCGCCCTGAACTGACAGATACGATTGCACCAAACTTCTCTCATCACAAGATTACTTGTTTTGAATATGCTAATGCTACAGACCTAGATCTTTATTATCAGAAGATTTCAAAGGCATACGCTACAATTCCCGATACTTCTGGTACTGTCGCTCAAGACCAACTGCAAGCAAGGGTTGAAGAAAACCGTATTGTTGGTCCGATTTCCGACGAATTCCGAGTATCTCAAATTATTCGCAATGGACAAACGGCAACAGCATTTACTGTCGATATTCAGGATAACCCTGTTAATCACGGTTTCTCTGTCGGGGTCGCCGTCAACATCTCAGGCGTCACGGGTCCTACTGAGGCAGATGCGAATCTATATAACGGATCCTTCCTGGTAACATCTGCTCAGGGTAACCAGTTCACCTATCAGATGTCATCTGAACCAACAGGAAACGCGATTGGTTCTAACGTTCTGGTTAAGGTTGAGATTGATACTGTTGACTCGGCATCTCCCTATGTGTTCAACTGTTCACTCCGCTCTGTGTGGGGTATCAACGGTATGCACGCTGATGGTGCACAATCAACTGGTTTCAAATCAATGGTTGTTGCACAGTTTACTGGCATTTCACTGCAAAAAGATGACCGTGCATTTGTAAAGTATAATGCTTCAACAGGTAACTATGAAGCACAAGCAGCAGGTAGTGGAGCACACATCGATGGTCTTGCAAAATACAGAAAGGGGTGGCGTCACGTCCACATTAAAGCATCAAATGATGCGTTTATTCAGGTGGTTTCGGTGTTTGCCGTGGGTTTCGGTGATCACTTCTTCTCTGATAGTGGTGGTGACCTATCTATTACTAACTCAAACTCCAATTTCGGTAATACATCACTAAGATCGAAAGGGTTTAAGTCTGCAGCATTTACTAAAGACAAAGCGGGTCAGATCACTCACGTTATTCCGCCCAAATCTCTTGCTGATGTCGCTGAAGTTTCTATTAACTGGGTGACACTCGATATTCAGAAGATTAAAGCAGCATCAGATCCTACTAAACTGTATCTGTACGGTTACACAAACGAGAACGCTAAACCTCCCAGCAAGATTCAGGGTTATACTATTGGTGCAAGGAGAGATTCTCCCACACTTCCTGACAAGGTTCAGGTTTTGTTGATCGCTGCTGGTGCAACTAATCCTACAACTCATACCGCTAAGATTGATCCTGCTGGTCCAGAAGTAACAGGCACATCTCCTGGTGATGATGCTAGCCCGATCAAGTGGGATTCTGTCAGAAGTAACTGGTATCTACAGGTAGATTCTGCCAATAATGATATCTATACTACTCTGATTGCAAACAGTCAGTATAACAACCTTGGATTCACACCTACAACCTTTATCCGTCGTGTGCCCGATGCTCGTGACCTGAAGGATAGAATCTATCGTTTCCGTTATGTACTGGATAAGGATGCATTCCCGATTCCTCGTGAACCTATTACTGGTTTCGTGATTCAACCAAGATCATCTGAAACGAACTCTCCTGCATACGATAGAACATATTACATCTATGAAGTTGAGACGTATCAGACATTTGAGCGTGGTGTTGCTGATGGTATCTATTATCTGTCAGTTCTGAACGCATCAGTCTCTCCCTCAACGTCAAACTTTAATGACTTTGAGTTCTCTCAGAATGCTGTGGATGTATATCCTGCATTTGATAGGGATAATCCGAATTCTGATCCTGGTCCTGCAATTTCAATTGCATCTAACGAGATCATCGGTGATGTAACCACAACCGATGGTGCATCTCCTACACCTAATGAGGATACTCAACTCTCAATCACAAAGGAAACTGCACAGTTCTTCCTTCTTGAGCAGGAAAATAACCTGGGTTACAACACAACCTCTAACACATTGAATGGTATTGTTGTTACTTCAAGACTTGGTGATGAAGAAGAGCGTAAGATTCCTCTGAAACTGAATGCTGATAACTCTGTTGCACCCATTCTTGCAGAACTGAGACGTTATTCAATTCTTCGTGCATCTGGTCACACATTTGAGTACCTTGGTTTCGGTCCTGGTAACTACTCAACTGCATTCCCCTCTACTCAGGTAGAAGTTCTGTCACCAGATCAGGTTAGACTGTCACAGTCACTGAAAGAAGCAGCAGGTGTTGCTTACTACTCTGGTGTTAACTCTGATGGTGAACTGTACGTTGGTAACCAAGTTATCAACCCGATTACTGGTCAGATCACTAACGAGGATATTGCACAACTGAACGTTATTGGTGAAGAGAATACTACAATTCAGACATTCTCTGAGATCGTTCTTACCGACAAACTGACCGTTATCGGTGGTGCATCTAACCAGTTGGAATCTGTATTCTCTGGTCCTGTTACATTCCAGAAGAGGATCACTTCACAAGAGAACATTCAGACACTGAGACTTACATACTCTAACGATGATGGTACAGTTCTCAGACAAACATTCCTAGCAGAAGACGATGGATCTGGTCAACCTCAAGTTGATCCTGGTCTGGCATTTAATGATGGTGACATCATCTATAATGTAGACTGGACTGCTGGTGATGCACTTGGTTGGATTTATGAGGCAGGTACTTGGTATAAGTGGGGTCTGACTGACACTGCTTCTATTACCTCTCGTAGATTTGGTGGCACTACCAACTATGGTATTGGTATGGCACCTGATGCCAATAATCGCCTGAAGATCAGCGGTAATACATATTTTAATGGAGATATTGATGTCTCTGGTAAGTATGGTTGTGCTGATAAATACAGATTGGCAACGGGTATTGCCAATGGTAATAATGGCGTAACATATAATGGTAATGGTTCTACATCATCATTTGCTATTTCTTCTGGGCACACTGCATATTCTGTGATGGTATTCTTGAACGGTGTTGCTCAAATTCCTGGAGTTGACTATACGGTAAGTGGTAATGCTGTTGATTTCAGTATTAGTACACCTCCGTCAACTAATGACGTGATTCATATTCGTGAACTCGTCATCTAAATAGTAGTACAGGAACTAGGGGCAAATGGCAACTAAGATTAATGGTAATCAGATACAGGCAGCGACCAGAGGTTTGGTTACTGCCTGGTCTATCTCCGAACAACTCAATCTTCCATCTCTGAACCAAACTCAGATTAACGCTCTGGGTACACCTGCCTATGGAACGGTGGTATATAACACCACTGAAGATATGGCACAGATTTACCTGCAAGATGCTCAAGCGGGTAACCCTGGTTGGGATGATGTTGGTGGCGGTGGTCCTTCTTTGGGCGAAGATTCTATCATTCGTACTAATGGTACTGCTATCAGTGAAAACATCACTATTGGACCTGTATTTAATGGTGGTGTGGAGTTTACCAACGGTTTCTCTGCTGGTCCCCTGGAAATTCAAAATGGTTACACTGTTACCATTGAGAATAATGCCACCTGGATGATTATGGGTGACGACGATCTTTCGTATGCTCACTTCGTTGATATTGAGTCTGGTCACGGTACATTTACAGGTACGCTTGCTCATAGTGGTATTAAAGAACACATTTATTACTATCAGTCAAGTGGAACTGTAAACCACGACTGGAATCGTGGTGGTCAGATTTGGGTAAACAAAGATGGTGGTGGTAACTATACAATCAACCTAACAAATGTTCCCCTTGATGGTGGTTCAGTAGCACGTTTTATCGTTTATACTAGATTTGATGGTGGAACTGGTACACCTACTGGGTGGACTGTAAATGGACAGAGTTGCAATGTTTACTATCGTGATGGTGGTAGTGGTGCTAGTGGTTTAATTCAACGTTGTGAAGTTAGTATTGTTAACCAAACCCTTGGAACAGCACCAATCACTGTGATGATTGAAAGACAGAACTTCTCCTGATCCTTCTAACTTATAAATAACTCTAGGAAAATTTCGCAGGCAAAATGAGTACACTAAAAGTTGCATCTATTAGAGACCTGTCTGGCATTGGTGGTTTTTCACTTGCATCAGGCAATATTACTGCTAACGGGAATCTGACTGTTAGCAACATCACCATTAACGGTACGATGTCTGGTTCTTCGGGTCAGATTGTTCCGTCCGTTTCTGGTCAAAGTGGTAAGTTTCTCACAAACAATGGTTCCTCGATGTCTTGGGCATCGGTTACCTCTGAGAATATTCAATCTCTGCAAGTTTGGACGGGTAACGGCACTTGGAACCGTCCTTCTGGTGTGAAATATATCCACGTTCGTGTCCAAGGTGGTGGCGGTGGCGCATCGGGTCACGGTGAATCTGGTGCTGCTGGTGGTTACTCTGAACGAGTAATTAACGTTGCTAACATCTCATCCGTGAGCATCACTGTTGGTGGTGGTGGCGGTGGTACTTGGTACTTTGGTCACGGTGGTGATGGTGGTACATCATCTTTCGGTCCTTATCTGTCTGCAGGTGGTGGACACGGTGCTAACAGAAACAATCAACACTCTGGTGGTCTCGGCAGAAATGGTTCTGGCGGTGACCTGAACGTATGGGGTGGTGGCGGACAATCTCACCACGGCGGTGGCGGTGGTGTTGGTGGTTCTTCTCACTTTGGCGGTGCAGTTTCGGGTGGTTGGCCCAATGGTGGCAACTTCTCCCACAATCACCAAGATCACTCGGCATATGGTTCTGGTGGTTCTGGTGGTCACTTCCACTCTTTCCGTGGTTCTAACGGCAAGTATGGTGTGGTCTGTGTTATCAACTATAAGTGAGGTAAATTAAATGAAAAAAGCATTGATGGATTTCACAGGTTACGTTGCGGACATCGTAGAACCTGGCGAAGAATATACTTTATTTCTTGGACGTGGTTGCTCACAGATGTGGGTAAATGCACCCGATGATATCACTAAAACCTGGACTCTTGAGTGGTCTCCTTCTGCTCAGGATATGGTATGGATCAAGCGCGATGATGTCTATGGTGATCCTGCAACAATTCGTCGTGTAGCATACGGCGAAATTGGTCAGCAACTTGATATGCTGTTCCAAGATATCGCTGCTGGTAGAGATCTTGGCGCTGCTGATGCTTTGTGGTATAATCATATCAAAGCAGTAAAAGAGAATACTGTTCGTCCTTCTTCAGTTGAAGAAGTGATGGATCCCACAATGACAGAGGAAGAAATTGCTTTGTTTATGTCTGATGCTGCTGAACCTGGCAAACATCGTCCTTGCAAACTGTCTCAACAAGATCTTCCTTGCTGGGAACGTTATAGCAACTGGGGTCGTACTTACGAAGAACCTGAAATCTGATTTATGAAACTAGATCATATCTGCATTGTCGGTGGTGGCAGTGCAGGGTGGATGACAGCATCTGTTCTGTCAAAACACTTTGGTAATACCAAAAAAATCACAGTAGTGGAATCTCCCAATGTACCTACCATTGGAGTGGGGGAGTCCACTACTCAGTTTTTTAACGAATTCATAAAGTATCTGGGTCTTAAAGATGAAGACTGGATGCCTGCGTGTGATGCAACATACAAACATTCCGTTAGATTTGTAAACTTCAACGAGAATGGTCCTTTTCATTATCCGTTTGGACCTTCTGGTGTTGTTCTTCCTTTGAATGATTACTTCAACTGGAGAAGAGATCACGACGTGAATAGTATGACATTTTGCCGTGTCTTTTCTGACGCTATTGATCCAATTGAGTGTGGTAGATTGTATCCACCATTCCTTGATAAGGATTGTGGATATCATCTAGATGCTGTTAGATTTGCAAATTATCTTAGAGACCATTATGCCATCCCTAGAGGAATTGAACATATTCAAGAGACGGTTACTGATATTGATGTCAGCGTGGACGGAATTGATCGACTTTATCTTGGGGATAGTGGCAGGTTCATTACTGCTGATCTGTACATAGATTGCACAGGATTCCGTGCCTTGTTGTTGAACAAAGTACACTCAGAATGGGAAGACTGGAGCAAAGTATTGTTCAATAATTCTACTTGGGCAATTCGCAGACAGTATAAAGATAGAGATCGTGAACTGATGGCATACACTAACTGTACTGGATTGAGTGCAGGTTGGGTGTGGACAGTTCCTACTTACAGTAGAATTGGCACAGGATATAACTTCTGTGATAGGCACATCTCAGATGAGGATGCACTAAAAGAATTCAAGGCATTTCTTGGTGCTGAGGATGAACCAGACGAGAACTTTCGCCTGTTGAAATGGCCAACGGGCATCAGAAAGGAAGTATGGAAGCATAACGTTGTAGGAATTGGTCTTTCTGCAGGATTTATCGAACCCCTTGAATCGGGTGGATTGTTCTCAGTTCACGAATTCTTGTTTAAACTTATTCAGGTTCTTCCTACAAGTCAGAAATTCTGGAATGGGCATCTTAGGACAGCATTTAATCATTCAGTGAAAGAAAGATTCACTTCTTTCCGTGATTTTGTTGTGAAGCATTATGTTATGGGTAATCGTACTGATACTCCATTCTGGAAGGAATATAACCAACTTGACTTCCTTGGGGAATTTCCAAATACATTCACTCTTGATTGGACAGAAATGCATAGATTGGATGTAATTGCACACGGTATGGCATACTTGCTGGGTGGATATGAATATGATATGATGCCAGAGAGATATAAAGAATTGTCTCTCAGGGATGGTTATCCTGTGTCTGATTGTTCAGTGCAAATATCTGATAGACTTCGACCAAAAGACCTAAGTTCGTATCCCCGAACTACTCAATACTACAAAGACCACCTATATAAAGGACAAGAGGAGTAACTATGAAGGTTGAAAATGTTGTTATTGTTGGTGGAGGTTCATCTGGATGGATGACCGCTGCTGCATTGCTTAAACTATGTCCTTGGATCAATGTTGTATTGGTTGAAAGTGACAAACCTACAGTTGGTGTGGGTGAGTCTACACTTGGGCATTTTAATAATTATCTGAGTGCACTTGGTCTTGAAGATAAAGACTGGATGCCTGCCTGCAATGCTACCTATAAAAATAGCATTCAATTTACAAATTTCCGAGAAATCGATAGCGTTTTCCAATATCCATTTGGTGTATTTGACTATACTAATACTCTTAGGGGTATTGGTGATTGGTTTGATCTTGCCAAGAATGATCCAGATAAGTATCCCCCTGAGACATTTGCTGAGTTCTTCAATAAAGAGAACTGTGCTCTGGTGAAGCACAACAAGCAGTGGGATAATCGTGATGGTAGATGGCGTAACTTTAACTGGAAAACTGATGTAGCGTATCATATGGATGCTACTCTCTTCGGTGAGTATCTGCGTGATAACGTTTGCTATAAGTATGAAGGTCGATTTACTCACGTTGTGGGTGAAGTTCGTGGTATGGTTAAGGATGTAACCGCTGGTGGTTCTCCTGCAGAATCTAATCGTGAGATCAAACAACTCGCTGTTCGCTTAGTCGAAGACAATCGTACAATCGGTGTGATTGGTGATCTTTTCATTGATTGTAGTGGATTTGCAAGTGTTCTTCTTGAAGGTCAGTTAGGAACAAGATTCATTCCATTTGATGATCTGGCAAATAATAAAGCACTGTTTGCTCGTATTCCCTATAAATCTCAAGAAGATCGTGAGCGACTGATGCACAACGTCACTGACTGTGAAGCAGCATCTAATGGTTGGATGTGGACTATTCCTCTCTGGAATCGTATTGGTGTTGGTTACTGTTGGTCTTCACGATTTGCTATGGAATCTGAAGTTGAACCAGAGTTTGAGCAGTGGATTGAAAAGAAATTCAACGTTCAACCTGGAGAATATACTGTTGGTAAATTGGATATTAAGCACGGTTATCACGAGAAAGCGTGGAACCTGAATGTAGTTGGTATCGGTCTATCTTATGGTTTTGTTGAACCATTGGAGTCCACTGGATTGTTGACAACTCACGAGAATATCCTTAGACTCGTAGATATCCTTAATAGACGCAAAGGTTATGTAACTCGTATTGAGCGTAATTGGTTTAACTATGCAGCACAACGTGAAGTAATTGGTTTCAGTAAGTTTGTGGCAATGCACTATGCACTGTCTATGCGTACTGATAATCCCTACTGGCGCTGGTGTACTCAACGTAATGAGTATGTTAGTGAACAAATGGATGGTTTTGTTCGTATCAATGACAACTATGAAAGATTGGGTTCTTCACTGGACCTGGATCAAAAGATGGATGTTAATATGAATGGTATGAACTACATTGCTGCTGGTATGGGTATGATGCTTGGGACAGATTGGATTGATACCAGAGATCCAGATGAAATAGTATTTCTTGAAAATGCTCACCTAGAGTATCAGAAGGAAGTGAATGATTTTGTTGAGAGTGGTGAGTGTCCCACTCACTACGAATACCTTCTTGAAAACATTTATGGAGAGGACAATGTTCGTGAAGAACTTATTTAAACCAAAGAAGTCCTGGTTGAGGTTTCATAGTCTTGAACCTGGACTTGCTGAGTGTTATCCAGTGATGGAAACCTCCAAGATCAAAAGGTCTTGGATGCAACCAGATGTTAAAGATATGCGCTGTCCTTTCCAAGGATCTCAGAACAGTTCAAATTGTCCTGGAATCAAACAGATTGCCCGTATGGGTTATGTAATGGTTGCTCCAATGGACTTTATCATCATTACCAATGGTGATGGTGTATCATTTAACTGGGAAGTACCTAACACTTTCACTCGACAGTCTAACTACATCTCAGATCACGCTCCAGAGCAAGTTATTCCACTGATTGATAGTCCTAGAGATACTCTTAAGCACATTGTGAAGGTTGAAACACCCTGGAGAGTTCGTGCTTCTGATGATCTTGTTCTTCTTCAGACACACGTTCATTGGAATAATGAGGAAAGATTCCAAGCAGTAACTGGTATATTTGATCCTCGCTTTGCTATGCAAGCAAACGTGCAACTTTTATGGCACGTTATGGATTCTGGTCCTCAGGGTACATTAATCAAAGCAGGTACTCCTCTATGTCAATATATACCTATGCCTCGTTCAGTTCTTGAAAGAAATTGGTATGACGTTACTGTGGGTAATGCTACTGAAGCAGATTGGGATTTAGAACACGCTTTTAATTATTCTATTCGTTCTGAGTGGATGGTTCACGATAACGTTCAGGGCAGAATTAAGCGAGCAATGCAGGCAATCAAGTATCACACAAATGGAGAAAACAAATGACTATTGATGAATTGATTCAAAACTTTTATCTTCAGAAACAACAAATTGAAGTTGAAATTGAAAAGTACGACACAGAGTTCAGTGATAAAAAACTGAATCCTTATGGTGTTACAACTATTGAGTTTGAGAAGCGTAGTGAAGCATTTAGACGTAAGTCTCAACTTGAAGGTGCTATTGATGCTCTTCTGATCTGTAGGAGTGAAGTTCTTGGGCAATCTGGTGATGTATCTATTCCTTCTCTGAGTGATATTGGTGTCACTGGCGTTGCTCCATCTGAAGAAATTGAGGTGATCGGCGGCAGAAGTGATTGATGGAACCATTACATATTAGTCCAGCATACTTGTGGAGATTGAGATATGATTTCAATTACGAAAATCAATCTCTACAAGAACACGTTGGAAAACTAATTGAGAATACTAGAGACAACTGGGCAACTGGTTCTGCATTAGAAACTGGTAGCGCAATCTCTACTGCATATAATCAGCATCAGGCACCACATCACTGGGAAATACTTGAAGAGTTTTTACTGTGGTTGCAACCAAAATTGATTGAAATACAGTCACACTGGGGGTATCCAAATGGTATGCCAAGTCCTATCAGATCTTGGGTGAATGTCCACAAGAAAGGTGGTGCCACGAGAGAACATTACCACAATGGTACATCATTGGTGGTATCTTGTTATCTGAAATGTAATCCTGGAACAGGTAATTTTGAATATCGAGATCCATTAGAATATCATCGTTGGGGAACTCCTGGTGAACCACAACTTAATCTGTGGAATGAAGTAGAGGTTAGAACTGGTGACATTCTAGTATTTCCTGGTTGGTTAAAACACAGAACACAGGCAAACTTAATTGATGATGATCGAGTATGTATGACGATTAATTATGATACAAATTGTTGATAACGTAATACCTGAACTCTATCAGGACAAGATTGAGGCAATGATGACGAACATTCGGTTCCCCTGGATGTTTCTAAACGAGGTCACATACAAGAACGTCGATTCTCTAAAGAGTAAGTTTCCAAATGCTAGTGGAACACCTGGGTTTGCTCATCTGTTCTATGATTCTTCAACAGAATATGAATCACAGTTTTGGGATTTTGCATTTCCCCTTTTTCTCAGTTTTGTAGGAAACGGGAACTTTAGACTGCTCCGTGCTAAAGGTGGGTTGCTTCTACCCACTAAGTTGGGGTATAATATGCCACATATTGACGCTGAGTGTCCACACACGACAGCACTATATTATGTGAATGATAGTGATGGTGATACACATTTCTTCGATGAGAATGAAAATGTATGTGACACCGTAACTCCAAAGAAAGGTAGATTGGTTATCTTTGATGGTTTAACGTATCACGCATCATCCTGTCCAATTACATCATCTCACCGTCTTGTTATCAACTTTAATTATGTACAGGAAACTTAAAGAAAAGATCTTTGGTACAAAAGCAGAACCAAAGTGTCCCTTTAGATTCTTATTTAAGAAGAAATGACTACCCAGATATACTATTATCAATTTGAGGGTGCTGCAGGTCCACCTGCGCTGCAATCACCGCTGAATGTGGATGGCATTGGTATAGAACCAAAACGGTTTTATGAACAATTTGACCCTAAAGAGATAATGTATCATAAGTGTCCTGCTTGGTCACACAAATCTAAACGAGAGTTCACAGTATATTCTCCAAGAGATATAACTCTGTTCATAGACTATGAGAACGAGAGAATTGAATCCACCAACGTACCTATCAACAATTACGTTGAACCTATTCAGAACTGGCAGAACACTGGCACATTTCAGTTACACATTCCCAAGTTCTATTTGTGGACAGATTCTAAACACATCTGGGTTGAACAGAAGGACTGTGGACTTACATCAGTCAACAACAATCTAACTCTTGTTGGTGGTTGGTGGAACTTATCTGATTGGTCTAGACTCGGTGCATTTGCATTTGATGTCGTAGATAAGACAAAACCAGTGATAATCAAACGTGGTGATCCACTCTATCGATTTGCATTTTACAAGGAGAATGATCTCACCGAGTCATTCGATATGATTAAATCGACTCCATCACTTGAACAGATAAGTACATTTGAGAAACGTGTGAATCTTAAACATTTGATTCCACATCTATCACAGCAGTTAATGTTTGGAAAACGTCCTACAAAATGTCCCTTTATCAACCCATTCCGACGATAGTTGTTGACAATTTCTTTGAAACACCGTCTGTGATAAGAAATTGGGCACTCACATTGAATTACTTTCCCTGCAAAGATCACCCGAATAAAGGTAATTGGCCAGGGCAAAGAGCAGCACCTTTGATGCACGAACTTGATTGGAACTTCCATCAACGTTTAGCATCGAAGTTAATTCAGTATCTACCAGATAAGTCTCACTTTGAACGACTGGATGTAACATTCCACCTGTGCACAAGTGATTATGAATCTGGGTGGATTCACCGTGATGATGATGACTTTGGTATTGGTGGTTTGATATATTTAAATCCAGAATATCCTCAAGGTTGTGGTACATCACTGTATGATGTTCCAATCAATGATGATAGTGTCGATTACCAAGAAGAGTTCCAAACAAATGTGCAAACTGATGATGTTACTTTACGATCTAGGTTAAATAAGCATAGAGACGAATGTAACAAGCACTTCGTTCCTAACACTACTATTGAAGCAAGATATAATCGTTGCATCATATTTGATGGTAGAAAGTATCATTCTGGAGGTGATTTCTTCGGAAATGATCTTGCTACTGGTAGACTCACGCTATTATTTTTTGGAAGAACTGTATGAATCTTGAAGAACTCGTCCCAGGAAGACTCTGGGTTGCTCGTAATGCGATACCAAAGACATTGTGTGAGCATACTGCACTTGAATACCATATGATTAAGGATGTTGTTCAATATCAATATCCAGATCTTCCTCTTGGTGATCCTACAATGCCTGGTGCATTTAGTATGTACTGTCCTGTACCATTTGAGGCACTGGGACAATATCAGCAACCACTGATTGAGAAACTTATTGGTAAGAAACTGCACCAAACATTCTCATACGGTAGACTGTACGTTAAGAATACTGAGTGCTTTGCACATCGTGATCGTAGTAGTGGTGAATGGGTAGGTAACATTTGTGTAAGAGCAGACCCGCAATATAAGTGGCCCTTCTTTATAGAAGTTCAAGGAAAAACCATTGAATTGTTCTTAGAAACTGGAGACACAGTTATCTTTAAGGGACACGAGGATTTGCATTGGCGTCCTAACTACGAAGGTGACAAGGAACAGATACAATGTTTCGTGTCATATGTTGAGCAAGAAGGTAAGTATGCCGACAGAAAGTGGGACGGTCGTCCTATGCTTGCTGCACCGTGGGAAGCAGCATCTGATCTGGTAAGAAATGAACAAAGTTATCAGAATCACAACCCGTATTATGGTCCTTGTGAACAAAACACTGGTGAAGGTATTGATGAAGACGATGAGGCAATGGAGGAATTGCTATGAATCATTTGAAATGTAAGTGGGATGATGTAGTTGTTGTCGATGACTTGATTAATCGTACATATCAAGAATGGTTGCTCACCTTGGTTAAAGATGAGAATCTAACCTGGCATAGGAAAGATAGTGCAATTATGGAAGGTCGTGAAGAAGATCCTCGCAATGGTTTCTGTAACTTTCACTATATGTACGAGAGTGATCGAGGTGGAAACATCTCACCATTGTGTAATGCATTTGTCCCACTTGCACTTGCTGCAATGGATATTATCGAGTGCTATCATTTGATGCGTATGCGTATCAACTGTGTGCCAAATATGTATCAGAATGTGGTGCAATTACCACACATTGATTCCTATGTACCAGATTCTTGGAATGTGGTATATTATCTGGATGACAGTGATGGTGATACGGTCATTTACAATGAACGTACACTAAATGATTATGACTACCAGAAGTATCTGGAGAAAGATCAGTTCACTGTGTGCCAATCTGTATCACCCAAGAAGGGTCGTGCAGTGTTATTTAAGGGTGATATGTTCCACACAGCAACTACACCCAGCAAAGGATGGAGACCTGTTGTGAACATCAATATCAGCAAAAATCCTCTTACTGATCCTTATAGAGCATATTCAAATGTATAAACTTAGAGAAATCCATAGAGGTGATGATTGGTCAGTTCATCGTTCAACAGTTGTTGAGAATGAATCTGTAGAGATGCAGAGACAACTGGGAAGAGCATATCGTCTCTTTAAGAATACTTTCACTGGTTGCGATTCTTCACTCAAATCTGATAAGTTCACCCTAAGTGCACTACCAGAACTGTTCAGAGATACTGCTGCAGAAGATCAGCAAGCACTTGAAGATGTGATGAGATCTGGTGATTTATCTGGATACAGATTCTATAACGTATTCAATCTCACATCTCCATCACCACTATTCTGGTTTCTGTTAAAAGAGATCAGTTTTATTGTAAGAACTGAACTGAAGACTGATGCACCACTGTGGATGCAATGTTGGATGAATATGCATAAACCAAATGAGGTATTGGGATGGCACGATCATCACTTCCCTTATCACGGTTATGTTAGTATTGACCCAAAGGATTCTGTTACCCAATTTAAGGAAGATGATCTACGATATGAGATCAAGAATGAAGTAGGTAACATTTACTTTGGTCCTGGTTGGAAACGTATGCATCGAGTTGTGGTAAATAAAGAGTACGATGGTCCCCGTATTACTCTTGGGTTTGATATTGTTACTGAACCCGAATTGCCAGACGATCAATTCTCTATTATTCCACTGTTATGAACCGCATACAATTTAATTCGCTAGATGTAATCCCAGCATTTGGTGTTCCTTTATACATTACAACGATTGATGTATCTCCTGGGTTTATACATCACTGTAACCAGTTGATTTATCATCGAGATAAACACAGAACTATTAATGAACAGGTTGCAACTGAGTATCGTTCTTGGGAGAATCTGATTTATACTCAATTTGCTCAATTCGCTGGAACTATTGGTCTCAAGAATGACGTTGGTGAGTATAACCTCAAGACAAGTTATATCAGGAAGATTGATCCTGACGAAAAAGTTGAGATCATTGGTTCATATTCATCAGTATTTACTGGTGTTTGTTTCTTCAAAGAACCAAATTGTGATATGATCTGGACATCACCATATGACAGTTGGAGAACTGTCACATCCAAGTTCGTGTTCCCCGATGAGAACCTGCTAAACTCAAACTCGTGGTCATTTAAACCAAATGTGGGACAACTTTCAATCTACCCATCATCAATGAGTTTGAACATTACCGAGAATAAGACTAATGAAAGTGTGTACCTACTGGAGTTCTATCTAGAATGACATCACCTCTGTTTCTCTCTGAATCCATTCCTCTTGAGGTTAGAAATATACTCAAAGCACTTGAAGTTGGGCAACCAGCAAGATACAATGGTTTTGATGGTTACATAGCATTTGTTTCTGAAGACTACATCAGCATTTGCTATAAAGAATATCCTCAAGATCCTGGTGCTAGGAGAGAACAGATGCAATGTTGTATGGTAGTCTACCCTAATGATTGGGATGACATTGAGATCAATGATGAGCACTTTAAGTACAACAAACATTATACTGCTAAGATAGCAGATCACCCTGGCAATGAAATGCTACCCCCTATGAATCAACGATGACTGATTACAACTACGATTTGTATCGTGAGATTTGTTTTTATTATGCAAACATTCTCAGCGTGATAGAAGAGATGGAACAGCGACCTCCCGAGACTGTGCCAGTTCCCAAACCGCCCACTATTCACCCACAATTCCCCTGATGGGTGCAATACTTAAAAGGTCAAACAAACAACGACAAACTATGTACGGCATCGCTCCTGCTCGTTACACTCTCGATCAGATTGTTGCTGAATGCGCTAACGCTATCCGTGACATTCCTGCTGCTGCTCCTAACAAAATTGTGTGGAGTCCTGCTGAGGGTCGTTATGTTTTCAACCCCGAATTTCTGAAGTTTCAAAACGGTAAATTGCAAGAGGTATGATTGTTGCTGGTCTAATGTGTGGCATTGCCACATTCTATGGAATGGGTGACGGTTTCCACGGTCAACGTACAGCAAACGGTGAACGATTTGATGCGTATCGCTGGACTGCTGCTCACCCATATTTGCCGATGGGCACTAAACTACGGGTCACCAATCAGGATAATCTCAAACAAGTAATTGTGAGAGTTAATGATCGTGGACCCTACTCACACGCAGACATTGACTTATCATATGCTGCATTTTCTCACATTGAATCTGCCCGCAAGGGTAATGCTACTGTCTGTTATCGCGTAATCTAATGAATCCTGACACTTACACTTTCGCTGGCGATGCTACCACCTTCCTTGGTCTGGTTGGTGTTGTTTCGGCATTTGTTATTGTTGTTACTGCTTTTCGCAGGTTCTTCAATTCTCCCTATAATGTTCGCTATGTAAAACCTACTGTAAAGGATGGTATGGAACCTTGGGGACATTCTGACCTTGAGTATCTAATTCAAAACAACATCACGGAACAAGTTGATGAATCTGAATCTTAATCAAAACGAGATTAACGCACTCTGTAGTGCATTGAATCTACTTACAAAGAAAGATCAGCGGGATATTGAATTGGTCCACGACGTAGATTGTGGTACAATATACGACAAACTACGCCAAGGTGAATATGATTCTATTCGCAACTACTGGTCTACCCCCAGCGGCAGTTGAAATCATAATTCTAGCAGTGCTAGAGTTGTGGTTAGTAATCCTACTCTCAGTAATCTATGACTCTACGAAATCTAGCAAAGGTGACGGCAAAAAGTGATTTTGCACGATCAAACCTTGCCAACTATATGAATAACAATCCATACGTTAGGATTGAACATAAGAAGGACAATGGTAGGATCATTGTGTCATCTGAACACAACGTAGATTACTGGTTCTGGGTAGATCCTCCTGATGACGTTAATTGGGATCTTGAAGAACTCAAATGAACTCATTCAAATGTACATCAGATCTACCATATACACGCAACTGGTATAAAGTATGGTGCGTTGATGGTAGTGTTAAAATTCTACAAGATTATGAAGATGTTCTCATCGCCTGGTGGAACTTTAAAGAACACATTGACATTGTTGAGGTAATCGATGCAAAACGAAGTAAAACCAGTGGATCAGGATTCTGATCCTAATGATGGTATTAGTGTTGTTGAGAATGAGGATGGATCATTCACGATTGAGTGGGATCCAGCAGACCCACGATGGGCAATGTTCAACGACTTTAAAGAGGAGGACTTTACCAATATGATTATGGAGTATTGTCGTCAAGTCCTGGGTGAAGATGAGCAAGATAGTTGAGATCTTTCCCACACACATATACACACATCAAATGAATGTTGATAGACAACCTCTAATCGACTATGCTGATAGTTGTGCTTATGATGTGGGAGATCTGAAACAATCTACCAATCACCATATACACAGAGAACCAGTATTCAAACGATTGTTCTCACAAATACAGGAGTGCTTGGATGAATATCAACAACTATATCATTACAGTTGTGATAGAATAATGCCTTCTCTGTCTTGGATAAACAAATCCACTGCAGATGAGCAACATCACATACATAATCATCCAAACTCACTACTGTCGGGTGTATATTATCTGACTGACTGTAGTCCAACATATTTCCTCAATCCTGCTAATCTAGGCAGGTCTGGTGTAGTTGTACTATCAGACATTGAGGATGTGTGGGAATATAAACCAGAGGCAGGAGATCTAATCATCTTTCCATCTTGGTTGGAGCATTATACTGAACCTGGATCGAATAGATGCACAATTAGTTTTAATGCAATGCCAACAGGTTATGCCAATCGTTATACACTCATAGAGCACTATTATGGAAACTGACCTACTGAAACAACTCAAGAATGACGTTGAATCAATTCGCAAAAGGATTCACGATCTCCCGACGAGAGACTATCTACAAACGAAGTTATCTGCAGTCTACTGGGAACTGGATCGACTTGAAAGAGTGTCACAGTCCCGAGAATTGTCCGTGCTGGCAGCAGACAATGGTGGACATATTAGCGACGGTTACTATACCGAAAACGGACACTATGATCGAAGTTGATTTATAGTGTGCCAGTTTCAGAACCTGCACAGGGTGCTTGACTTTGGGTTGAGCACCCTGTATTCTTATCAATGTCAAGCGAATTGCCCAATGCCCATCACTCTCCGCCCGCATCAAGTTCGTGCTCTCGATGCAATGCAAAAGCACAATGTCGGGCAGATCATTGTTCCTACTGGTGGTGGCAAGACTATCAAGATGATCTACGATTGCATCCGTCGTTTGCAATCTAGTGCACAGACTGTTGTTGTCGTTGCTCCTCGTATTTTGCTCGCTGAGCAACTCTGTGAAGAGTTTCTGCAGCACATCGATACCAACAACGTGCACATTTGTCACGTTCACAGTGGCGAAACTCACCACTTCAGCAGCACCAAGACTGACAAGATTGCACTGTTCAACAATACTGCTCGTGCTGCTGGTGACTCTTGCATTATCTTCACCACCTATCATTCTCTCAATCGTGTAGTTGACGCTGGCATTCCTGTCGATGTCATCTATTTCGATGAGGCACACAATGCTACTGGTAAGCACTTCTTCACCAGTGTATTTGCGATCTCTCAGTATGTTGAGAATCGTTATTTCTTCACTGCTACTCCTCGCCACGCATTGTCTCACGATCGTGGTATGAACAACGGTGCAATCTACGGTCAAGTTATCTGCAACGTTCGTGCACAGGAACTGATTGCTCAGGGCAGCATTGTGTCTCCCACTGTTGTACCTTTTGACGTTGATCTTAACCGCAATCGTGTGACTGCTCACGAGTCTGATTGTGATACCGTCTTCGGTATTCTTGACGATCTCGATGACAACACCAACCACAAGATTGTTGTTGCTGTGCCCTCTAGTCGTGTGCTTGGCAATATGCTCGGCAAGACTAAGTTGCTCGCTGGTCTCAAGCAGCGTGGTTATGATGTGCTTCACGTTACCTCTAAGTTCGGTGCATATGTCAACGATAAGAAGGTCAACCGTGAGGTATTCTTCAACACTCTGACTGAGTGGGGCAAGGAAGATGATCGCAAGTTTGTTGTATTCCACTACAGCATTCTGTCTGAAGGTATCAACGTGCCTGGTCTGACTCATTGTGTCCTGCTTCGCAATCTTGATGTGGTTGAGATGGCACAGACCATCGGACGTGTTATCCGTATGAACAAAGATGACGCTGCTGATATTGCCTCTGGCAAGATTCCTGCTGGTCAGTGTAACCTCTATCGCAAATCTACTGGCATCGTGACTGTACCTGTGTTCAAGAACTATGGCAAGCAAACTATCGAGCGACTGCAGCGAGTTGTTGATGCTATCTTTGTGCAGGGTGAGGCACCCCAGTCCTTTGTTCGCTAAGTATAAATAGATCAGAAACTCACAGAACGTAGTTACAATGGCATCCGATTCAATTAAAGCACTTGGCAATGAAATTGCTGCAGCACTGGTAGCAAAGGCAAAAGCATATCGTCTCGCTAACATTGATGAGCGTATGGCAAGCAGTAAAACAACTGGTCTAGTTGACTATCGCTTGCAGAGAAAGAAGGACGAGATTCTCGCTGATGCTGAGTCTGTCACCTGGAAGTTTGATGTGGTTGAAGATGGTGAGTCTGTTAAAATTGTCGGTACTGCGCCTAGAGATCGTGGTGGTATTGTTGCTGACTGGGGTGTGATTACATCTGCAGGTATGGTAGGCAAAGATGCACTGAATGCTGACATTGATCTTAACACTGATAAGGAAGCATTTATCGAGATGATGTCACATTTGGGTGCACACTGGTGATAACCTACTAAAACCTGAGTTTCTTACACTTTCACATTTTCCTGCAACGTCTGGAGAGGGGGTGACGTATCACCCCTGAAACCTAGAATTGCAGGTTTTTTGCGTTTTGCTCCTAGTGCTGGCAAGGGTTCTCGGGTGAGACTCTGCTGAGATCGGGGGGGATACCCTAGCAGCGATCAAATCGTCTGACCCTGTGCCAATCTGCAGAGTGCACACCATTTCCCCCAAACCGCCTGATCCTGTGCAATACTTAAAGAGTCAAACAAACAACGTCATTCAATGCTTTTCGAGATCATCTGCCCCTCTGCTCCTGAGGAGAACGAGACCGTAACTTCTGAGGATCGTGCATACGATCTCTGCTACTCTCTGTCTGAAGAGTTCGGTTACGCTGAAATCCGTGTGAACGGTGAACTCTACGCTGATTACGGCGATCCTTCCACCTTCCTCTGATTAGCACTCATTTCTTTACAACAATGACTCCCGAACAAAAGTTTCAACAACTGTTTGAAGAGATGTATGAACTCTGCCAGGAGAATGGTTGGGGTGATCCTTTCTCTTACGCTCGCAGTCGTGAGATTCACTTAGCGGGTGTACTTGGGCACACTGTTGCTGATACCTACAGTGGTGCTGATGGTGTAGACGAAGATGGTGAGTGTGAGTATAAATCTACCATCGGCAAGAAACTGACTGCAACCTACAATGGCATCAGTGTACAGAACTCGTGGGAAGAACAAGAAGAGTATTTGATCGAAGATAAGATCGGTAAGTATAAGAACCACTATTATGCTCGTTATGATGGTGGCAAGATTGCAGAGGTGTGGAAGATGGATGCTGACGATGTTCTCGCTATTCTTCTACCTCAACTGAAGAAACAGTTTCATAGCGTGAAGAACCGCAAAGATCCTCGTCTGGGTTATACTATCCCATTCAAGGCGATCCAGACCCACGCGACCCGCATCCTGTGACAGTTGGGGGACTGTCCACCATTCCCCCATAATGCCCCTAGGGTGTGCAATACTTAAAAAGTCAAAGAAAGGCAACGCAATGCATCCTCTCCAAACAATGTCCTTCGCTGACCGTGAGATGTTCTCCTATCAGCAGCGTAAGCAACAGAAACTCGATGCAATCGCTCCTGAACTGCGTATCAAATACTGCTTTGAGTTTCTGACTGGTTATATTCAAGATTGTGATGATGAGATGAAGAAGCGTTGCTATGATGGCATCGCTAAGTATGTCGATCTCGTTGATGTTTCTGAGTATCACTACTGATGACAACTGTACTCATTGGTTCACTAATCGTTCTCTGGTTCTTTACTAAATGACTGACTTCATTTGTGTCTACTTCGGTGGCGGACAATCTGACAAGTGGTGGTCTATTACTGCTCGTGGGTTTGCTACTGCTAAACAGGCAGAAAAGCACGGTTTGTTTATGATGCCAACCGCAGGTGTGTTTGGTTTCGTTGTTATCGCTGAGGGTGATAACTGGTGGCAAGTGAGAGATGATCTCAGTATCTTGCCCCCCAATGCATCTGTGAGTCTCGATCATCTTGGTCGTTTCGATGTGCAACCTGCGCCCCGTCTTGTGATGGTTTGAGAACTGTCCACCAAACCCCCCAAAGCACCCCTAGAGGTGCAATACTTAAAGAGTCAAACAAACGAGGTCAAATGCAACTCATTCAAGGCGCAATGCAAGTCGATTTCTATCCTGCAGCGGGTCTCACTGATAAGTTTGTGCAGGTCACATCTTTCGATGGTAAAGAGATGTCTGAGCGTCTGATTTCCAAGAAAGATATGGAGTATGAAGCAAACTCTCGTATCAACAACTATGGGTACACTGTCACCAAGTTTCATACTCTGCCCCGTGTTAAAGTGATGGTGTGTTGCTGATGAAGTTTCTTCTAGTTGTAGGTCTAGTTTGTTATTCTGTGTTCATCAGTAACAAACTAGATAACACAGAAAAACAACTCCAATACTGGCAAAACGCTGCACAAGAGCGTTGCCTTTCTCCCGAAAATTACCTCCCGTAATCTAATGTCTGACCAACTCAAAGAGCAAATCATTGATAACGTTGCCGAGCATTATTGTGCACGTCTTGAAGAGCACTGTGCAAACAATAATATAGATTATTCTGATGCAATCTACACTGAGTGGGTCATCGATGGCAAAGATCCTCAAGATGGCACTTACGAGTGGTTGTTTATGGAGTATCTGGTAGATGCTTGAGTTTCTTATCATATCTGCTGCATTTGGTTGGTTATTCTTTGTCCTGTATTCTCCACGGTTTAATTACCTCGACGGTGAACGTGAGGTGATTAAACAGCAAGAACTCGACAAACAAAACAAATAGTGTGCCAGTCTGCAAGGTGCACACCAAACCCCCCAAAGCACCCCTAGAGGTGCAATACTTAAAGAGTCCAAGAGATCACACCAATGGCAACCAAAGCACAAGTTCTTGAGCAATTCCGTCACAATTGGAAGGCAACTTGCATCGCCTATCCTAAACTCAAGAATGACATTGTTTGGAAGCGTACTGAGTGGAATGATTTCACTGATGCACTCTGTAAAGAGGGATACATCACTGAGAATCAGTACAACAACTGGACAAACCCTTTCTGATAACAAAATGACTGCTATTTACGCACAAGCACAACACAATCTCAACATTCAAATGAACAACATTCAACAGCAAATCTCTGACAAAGTTGATGCTATCGTTGAGCAACCGTTTGTGAACTCTTTGCTGCTCAACATTGCCACCATCGCTGCATTTATTGTCGGTGTGGTTTCTTATGTCTACCGTAGCACCCGTGAGTGGTATGCTAACGGTGGCAAAGAACAACTCGGCAAAGTTACACTGAGTGTGCTCCAATATATCAATTCTGTCTCTGAATCTCTCTACTATCGTGTAGAAGATCAGGTGACAGATGAGCGCACCGTCTGATATACTAAACACACACACAACAACAACAACACAAACACCTAAAATGCCCCAACTCGACACTAACCGCCGCACCGATCTGATTGAAGCATTTGCTGAGCAAATTGTGGACGGTATGGATACTAAAACTCTGATGCAATTTGCATATGATGTGATCTGCGAGAATCTCACTGAGTATAGTGATCTGGAACTCGCTGAAGATGTATCTAACCATTTCGGTGATGATGTAGTGGATTTCGTGGAAGAAGTTCTCACTCAAGAGGAAGTCGATTACTACTTCAAGGGTTGAACATAATGCCTGCACGTTATACTGCCGCTCTGATACTTGGAATTGCTGCTGTTGTTGGTTGGAACGTATTTTGTGCTTTCCGTGATGAGGAAATGTTCCGCGTCATAGATAACCAACACGCGCAAATGTGTCGCATTGATCCATCTTACTGTGCATCCAAATGATTGAACTCCTGCTCGCATCATTTGTTACACTCACACCCACGCAACAGATGCAAGAATCGATCGACAGAATGTGTGCACATCGCGTAGGAATTCCATATGCAAGTGATAACATTACTGATGAAGAGTGGGCATCATTTAAACTGTGCAGAGAGATTATGAATGATAGTCTATATCACCCCCCGATGTAGAGAATAGGTGTGCCAGTCTCCGAACTGTCCACCAATCCCCCCTAGCACCCCCTGGCGGTGGTATCTTAAGGAAGTGGAGGGGACAGCGACCCGATCCGCCCTCCACACCTCAAACCACTTCTCTACTCTCAAATGCGCAAGATCGAACGCCAAATGAACACCGCCATCGCTAACGGTGTTGATTTCAAACTCGACAACACTGAGGTCGTTTCTTATACCAACTGCAGCGATGTGTTCCTGTTCGGTAACCTGATCGCTCGCATTGGCGAGACCTGGATTGAACTTTTCGATGGTGGTTGGCGCACTAACACCACCAAATCCCGTCTGAATGCTATTCTGGAAGCGAACGGATGTGGCGGTGAGCGTGTATTTCAGAAGCAAGGTGATTGGTTCGTGACTATCAACAACGGTCGTGATAACTTCACCACTGTGCCCTTCTTCTCTGGTATGCGCCTTAACTGAGCACCCCACACTTTCCCTTCCTAAGTAACACTCACTCAAACAAACAAAATGCGTACCTGCATCCGCTACTTTTCCCCCTACGCTCAAGTCTGGCGTGAGCAGTGGTTTCCTACTGTGAGTGAAGCAGAATCGATGGTAGAATTCTACAAATCCTGCGGTTCTCCTGCATACGTTCTCTGAAACAATGGCACGACGTAAGCATCTCACATTCAAGAAACTTGATCCTAAGAAAGTGAAATTCCTTGCAATCATCTACGTTGTTCTATTTCTTGTGTTTCCTAGCGTTCGTTACAACACTGGTGAGGTATTTCACTTCGTAGGTAACACGATTCAATCCACCTCTAACTGAGAACAATGTCCCGTCAACAACGCCAACTGAATATCTCTCGCAAAGAAACTACACAAGTGCGAGTGATACTCTTCAACAACAAATCCACGAATCGTAATCACGAGAAAATGAAATCTCTGCATCGTGGTTATACTCTGGATGCATACATCTCCGCGCATAGTTGACATCTCAAATCAAACGATATATACTGGGGGGGAATCAAATCCCCCTCTTTTTTGTACTCTAAAATATATCAATGACGACGAATCTTTCTGATGGTTTTGAGAACATTGCTGATGCAACTGTCTACGGATTGTTTATGTATCCAGTCGCAAGATACACCAACGACAATCACATTGAACACAAACAAATCATTCTCAACTATATCGAATCCCTCGCAGGAAATGCTAATGCTCTCACAAACTCTAATGAGTTGATCTCTCGTAACGTAATGCAAATCGGTCCTCCCAATATACTTGAGTTGAAACAGTTTGCTCCTATTAAGGAGATGATCTCTGACGCTGTTCTAAAGTCAAATCGAGAAGCATATGCATACGATCTCCAACAAATTAACTTCGCTGATAGTTACCTAGAACTCGGACAAGAGAACGCTATGTATGCACCACACGAACACTCAAACGTTATCTACAGTGGCACATATTACGTTAATTTCGATCTCACTCAACACGCAATTCTCAAGTTTCGACGTAACATCTCATCCACACATTACCCCTCCATTCAACTCAATCATACAGAGATAAATGCCTTCAATCAAGTAGATGCAACCGTGCCATATAATGAGGGAGATGTTATCATTCACCCACCTAATCTTCAACACGGTTTTGAATCATCATCTCACACAAATCGCATTGCTCTGTCCTTCAATGTAGCACCCTTTTAATACAATGATTGCCTTCACCAAGATTAACGACAATACGTTCAAAGATAGCGAAGGAACGTTATACAAACCTATCCCTAATTACGAAGAATACTACATCAACGAACAAGGTGAAGTTTTCTCTGCTAAGTATGGTCGATGGAAAAAACTCTCCACTAATCTAAACGAAAATGGATACAGAAGAGTTACACTCAGACAGCACGGCAAAACTGTAGTTAGACGCATTGCTAGATTAACAGCAACTGCATTTCATCCAACTGATAACCCCAACAGAAATGTATTCCACCTAGATGGTAACAAACTGAATGACCATTATAGTAACTTAGAATGGGATAATTCCGCAGATTAAAAATGGTTTAAAAAACATAGTTGGTTATTTTATGTTTTCCACAATACCTGTGGAAAAAGTATACTAAACCTGCGGAATAATGTATAATCCCTCAGAGAGATGTAACCTTAGCACGTTATCACACGAACGAGCATTTGTCAACACATAGGGGACACTTCAGATAGTATCACAACGACTTGACAGATTCCCCAAATTCGTATAAATTACTTAAGTCAACCAAACAGGAGACAATCGAAGTCAAATCCAATGGGTAGAACATACAAACGGAACGACGATTATAGATCGAATCGCCCGAAGAGTTTGCGAGAGAAACGTGCACAGGGTAGTCGTAAACAATCGAACTACACTGAGTATGAACAATTCAATCGCACAGATAGTAACACTAACCGTCAGGGAAAGAACTATCAATTTGATTCTGAGGAATACTATCAATGAACAGTGCACAGTTCCTATCATCTATCGACCACACTGATTGGATAGAGGAAATGCTAGAAGATCAGTCAGATGATATAGAGAATGATGTAGACTACGATGATGCCTCTCTGGGCGAATTAGACATCGATTATACTACACAATGCTGACACGTATTCCTAATAAGTATCAGATGTACATTGATCTGTACGATGATGCTAACCTGCCACCTGATGAGTGTATCGAATTGATGCAATTTCTCATCGATGTTGATCATCAAGACCGCTTTGGTAAGTATCAACAATTGTGTGATTATTTCATCGTCGAAGGACTATGCTATGACGTAAACATTTGATCTATGGTATACTCTACCCTGCAAGGCATTTGATACACCTTGCAGGGCATTCTAGAGGGGTCTGGTGATGCTTACTGAGTGCACCAGTTAGTATAATCGACTATATTAAAATTCGATATTGGTGTAACCTACAAAAGTATACCGACAGGCATATTATCGAACGAATTCAAATTCACTTTACGGGTCCCCCCATATAAAAAAAATTCCCCAGGAAAAAATTCCCCGTAGAGGTTCACACATATATACCGAAGATTCGGATATAATACTATGAGTAGACGCTTTACCACCACTATCGAAGAAGACGAACACGGCGAACTTTATTTCACAATTCCCGATGAAGTTCTCCAAGATCTCGGATGGGATGTTGGAACAGTCGTGGAATATATTGAAGACAATGAGGAATTGATTCTCCGACGTGTATTTGACAACCCTCGATGAATTTTATCAACCCTGCGGAAATCCGCCTAATCTATGATGCTGTTCGATACTATCAATGTAATCGGCAGGGCAAGGAGGATGAATGTAAAGAAATTTTGAAAAAAATCTCTCCTGCACTGAATCTCTACGGCAATCGACCACCGTGTGATTAAATCTAAGGGGATCTGAACCGTTTACCCCGCGAACGTTGCAACTATTCTATGACAATTGAGATTCAGGACAACTTCTTACATTATGAAGTTTTCAATACAATGTATCGTACACTTGCTGGACAGGACTTTCCTTGGTTCGTCAATATGGCAAAGGTAATGCACGTAGCACGAATGGTGGATCCTGAACTGCAGGCAAAAGAGATTTACAATTGGCAAATGGTGAATTACCTTTATACAGGTGGTCAACCACAGAGCACCTATTATGAAGCGGTGCTGCCTCTTGTGAATGCGTTACAACCTCGGGCGCTGATTCGGATCAAAGCAAATCTAAATCATCATACTGACAATCTGATTGAGTATGACTATCATACAGATTGTGGTGAGTATGGTAGTGATGAGTTTGCAGGAGCAACGACTGCGATTATGTACTTGAATGATAATGATGGATATACCTTCTTTAAGGATGGTACACGAGTCGAATCAAAAGCAAACCGCTTGGTGAGGTTTCCAGTGGGCACAGAACACGCTGGAACATCTACAACGAATGAAAAGTTTCGTATTGTCCTTAATTTAAATTATTTCTAATGGCAGAAGATTTTGAAATTCCCCAGGATTTGCAGATTCCTACGTTTGCAAATAAAGAAGAAGAGAATGAATGGCGCTTTGAGATGATTGCAAAGACGTGTACCAATCTTGCGCAGCGTGTTTCAAACATTGAACAGATGCTAGGGCGAGGGGCAGATATGATTCAGTATAAGGTTCCTGGTAATACCGAGTACAGTAATCTCAAGGAATTGTTTGATATCCTGTTCGATAGACTAAATAAAATCGAAGAACGTCTTACTGAATAGAGTGCCTGCTTATATCATCGAAACTGGTAGATCCTATGAGAACCCAGTTGATTCGGACGATTACCAGAATATTAACATTCAAGATTCTGGTCCTGGTTCGTATCAATTTGGTAAGGATGAAGTTTGGTATATTGGAGATCCAGAGCAAACGTGTGTGGCATATTGCAATGCACAGCGTAAACCCGTGCATCGTTTCTATTCTGGCAAGTTAAAAGATCATACCTATCAGAATGATAGAGATGTTCCTGACACTTGGGATAACTTTAGATCGTATAATCACGAACCTCGTCAGAAGGCACGACGTTATTTTCAGGTAGCAAAGAGCAATCCTGGTGGTGCGGTGCCACTGTACATCGCATATAATAGTAACAATAGAGATTCATACCTGAGTACGAGCAGCGGAGTTGATCGTCTTGGGTATATTTTCACATCTGCTGCTGCAGCAACCGCTTCAGGTATTCTGAAGTCTGGAGAGAATGCAGTACCCCTGTATGAGTATATTGCAGACTTTACCGCAGAGGGCAAGGGCAAAGATCATTTTTACACTGTAGATCCTGGCAAAGAAGTCAATCTGGAGATTGTGTCTGGTATTGAACCTCCGATTGATCCTATGAATCAGGAGTACAAATACCAAGGAATCATTGGATATGTAATGCTTGGGAGAGGTCCACGTCCCAAGAAGCGCATCATTGATGTAGGAAGCATTAAATGTACGGGTGAAGTAGACCGTAGTGGATGGTATGGATATAATCAATGGGGGTGGTATGGATCTCAGAACAACTTCAGTCTTCAGGACTATTGGAGATTTCACGGAGAGACCCCTGGAACGACTGGTTGGGATATCAATAACGTAACGATTCTCAGCACAGATGCATACTTTGAGCATTTCTGGGGTAAGAATGGAGCAGTAAAGGCAGCAGTACCTCGTTCACTAAACTTCCACGATGCTTTTGAGGGGCAAATTGTCTATTATTTGTATGATACATCATATCCCTGGAATGGTCCTGTATACGGAATCAATCTAATTACAACTACTGCACCGTGCTGTCCTTCAACATATACACAAAATAATACTTGTGTACCTGTCTGGGCGTATCATACTTACGATTATCAGATCAAACAAAGTGCCTGGCGGACACAAAAGACACACATTACCGTAGAAGTACCAGATGCATCTCCTGGTGCACAGGAATCATTCTGGACTGCTGGTACAGATGACCGCATTTTGTTCTTCAGATACACCTCTAGCAGTGGATTTTTCGCTGTTGGAGAGTCGATTAACGGATGGTTAATTAGTGCTTGCAGGTATTTTGGCGATGATATGGATTGTGGGTATATGGAACTCACCTCAATTCAGCAAAATGGACTTGGGAATGCGTTTGTTTACGAGCAATCATACACTTCAGCAAACGGTGGTGAGGTTGTAGCACTAGCTGGATACGGAATTAAGGACAAAGCAGCGTTCTTTGGTGTGTATGAGTTCCCTAAAAAGGTCTCATACTACCGCGTAAACATTGATAAGAACGCTTTGATCCCCGAAAGATCTCTAGATTCTGCAATCATTGAGGGTAGAATTGGAAAAAATGGTAAGTTGAAGAGCGTTAACATCATTAATGCTGGTCTTGGATATAAAAATCCGCAACTTGCAATCGAATTGCCAGACATTTTGCGCGATCAGGGGTTCATTGACACCGCAAAAAACGTAAATGAGACCTTTGAAGATGATCTTACACCTAAGATTCAGCTCAATTTGCAAGATCAGAACGATTTTAAGGTAAATGATGCCAATTTTAAGGAAGCGGCATCGTATGTACACAACCAAAAATACGTTACCGAGTCAAAATTCACGGGAGAACTGAAGCAAGCAAAGCTAAAAGCAATCATTGATGCTCAAGGTTGCATCCAAGATGTGATCATTCAGGACGCAGGTGCGGGGTATCCTGCAAATTGGAACCCAAAAATCGTAGTTGTTGACAGAGAACGTGATCAAAGATCCGACACCTTCGTTGGTGAAGGTATGAAAGAGTGGCAAAAAGTGTTGGATTCAAACCTGTCGCGGTTCGGAACGAATGCACAGGATGCGAATTCCATTCTGGAATCCAACAAAAATGATATGAAGGACGCTACTACGGAGTTTGACCACGACATTAACACTGATATTATCCGTGGTTACATCACAATGACGGATATTAAGGCAGATGATAAGCAAAGAATGTGTGGTGATATCATTCCCAACACCTGTTTCCAACCAAATTCGGGTCTTGGATTTGCAGATTGGGCACAATACTGGGATCGTGAGCAACTATTTAAGAATTTGACGCTCGGAAACCCAAATTGGAACGAAAATAATAACATTTTGGACAATTTTTGGAACTCATCTTCTCCAAATGCGCGTACTTTTGACAGATATATGTCATCTGGAATGGCAGGAATCTATAATGGAGGATGTATTGAGATACAACAAGCAAATTTATACAGTGTGAGGAGATTTTTTGACATTCCTTGCCCATATGTGTCATATGATGCGGATGGGCAGGAGACAGTTTACGGATATTTGCCATTTAAATACTGTGCATCAAAGAAAGAAAAGATTCAATTGCGTGTAAGTATGTCAATTGAAGGTGATGTTAGTGGTGCTGGAGCTAGTGTAAACACTGCATTTATGAATTTCCTCAAATCTTTGCCCGCTCCTGCAGTAACAAAACCAAGAAAGGTCACGGATCCTGGTACTGGGAGAAAGAAAAAGACTCATAAATGTAAACGAGGAGATCAACAGGGCAAATGCTATAAGACTGGTCCTGGTCAATACGCATTCATTCCCATTGGTGGGGATGAAAACACGTTTGATTATGGTCTCAATAATATGAGTGAGTTGGAACAACTAGAAACTTGGATTGGTCCTAATAATTACAACACTTATGTTGGAACATTCTTCACTCAGACTCAGGTCGATGCTCAGGGTCAACCAACTGGCATCACTTATGGTGGTGCAACGACAAATGGTGAACTACCTTACAATACAATCAAATTGAAGACTTGCAGCGGCGGAAAATTTCCAAATCCTTGCTGGCATAATTTTGTGACCGATGGGGTCTTGCAAGTTAGTGCTGGTTATGATTGTAATGGAAATAAGATTACGTCAGATGATATTTGTACTGGATCACCATTTGTGGGTTGTGCTGCTTTGGATGAAGTTATTCACGCTGCAATTGCAATAGATCCAGGATTAATCAATGACGACAACTATATAGAATTGGGCGCATATGAAGGTACTTTCACATATAGAAATTGGTCTACAGCTTCTGCAATGTTGCTTGATGATTCTCTGAATAATTATGGCAATCCTTATTTCGATGAATGCGATTTAACATACTAATATGGCGCTAGGCATACTAAAACCAGTAGCAATTCACAACGGTACTCCGTGTAGTGGACACGGTATTCCTATACCTTTGGCAGAGCATCACGTAAGTCATCCGTGCAGTACACCTCCAGTACCAAAACCTATTAAAGTTAAGGACAAAACTTGTTGGTGGGGTCCACAAGCACTAATACCTTTAACAGCGTTGAACCCTATTAGGGCAACTGTTTTGGTAAATGGTGTTCCCATTATGTTAATGGGGGATACGTTTACTCCACACAAGACTACAACTACAAACATTGTTGTCTATATGTGTCCTTGTGGACCAAATGTTTGCCCGAAACCAACACCAATTCCTTGCGGTAAACTGACCATAGAAGATATGGGAGGTATTGGGCACGTTAGAACTTTACAGGCAACTACAAAAACGGTATATGCTCTGAAATTACCAATTGGTAGGATTCTAGATCCTCTTGGGGTTGGAAAATCGTTTAAATCTTGGCCCTGCAGATCTGTTGTTTGTTATGGGTCACCAACAGTCCTTGCTGGATGATCTGTGGTATAATTCAACTGTTGTTCACCTCTACTAAGTATGGCAGCAAAAGCAAAAGTCGGTCTCGTTAAATCTGGTTATACTCCTGGAAAACCCAAGAAAACTCGTCAAGGACGGTCTCAAAATACGCATCTTGGTTCCAGTTCCCGTAATGGTCGTAAAAAGCGTTATCGTGGTCAAGGCACCTGATGGGACTTCTTAAAATTGATCACGCCAAATTGGTAGTGCAAAAAGTGAAGACTACACCACAAAATGTGAATGAGGCAAACGTTGCTCTTTATCGTGCTTCTATGAATCTTCCAGCTGCTGCATCTCATTGTGGTATGACACAAAAAGAAATGAAAATGACATTTGCTGAGTTCATCAAGTATAATCCACCTGATTATTCATAAATAATTTTAGTGATAGCAACCACTTTAAAAGTTCTGTCAATCTAATTTTAATGGAGCGACAGAAATGGCTACCCACCCAGTACCTGATAATGTACCTGAAATGATGAAAGACCAATTTGGGACTACTGTGTTAATTACTGATCCCCGAGCAGATAAATATCTAAAACAGACATCAGTAAAACCGTCAAATCCCCCAGGTGATCGATTTTCAAAATGGTGTGGGGGCAAGAATGGTTTTGATGATTATGTTGAACGATGGCATTAATCATTTAAATGGCATATCGCTTTAAAGCAGATAGGGCTCTCAGTAGAGCTTTCAGAGACTTCAGTATTGGGTTTAAATCAAATCCCAATACTGAAGATTTTTCTGTAGTTAAAAATGAGAACTCGATCAAACAATCGATTCGCAATCTAGTCCTAACTGGATACAATGAAAGAGTATTTGCTCCCAGAAATGGATCTCGTTTGAGACAAATGCTTTTTGAACCATTTGATGTTTTTGTTGGTGAGGATATCAAAGAAGAAATCATTAACGTGGTTTCAAGATTAGAACCAAGAGTGAGACTTAATGCTGTTAGATTATATCCCGATAATGTAGATGATACCCAACTACATATTGAGATTGATTATACGATTGTTGGTGAAACATTAGTACAAACCATCGATTTTCTCCTAGAGAAGGCTTAATCAATGACAGCAATACCATCCAATTTAACGTCTCTCGATTTTACGGAGATTAAAGATTCTATCAAATCATATCTAAGAACTAGAAATGAGTTCACAGATTATGACTTTGAAGGATCGGCAGCTTCATACCTGCTAGATGTTTTGGCGTATAACACATATTATGCTGCATTTAATGCCAATATGGCAATGAATGAGGCGTTTCTTGAATCTGCGACTATTCGTGATAATGTAGTCAAGATTGCAAAGCAACTTAATTATACTCCCAGGTCAGTAAAAGCATCGAAGGCTTGCATCAATTTTGCTGTTCAAACTCAGTATGTTGGTAGCAGCACAGTTTACCCAGCATCCGCAACAATTAATGCTGGTGATGTTTTCGTATCTACTGTTGACGGCGTATCTTACATCTTCACTTTACCTGAAGATATTACAGTTAGTGTCGATCAGTCTACTGGTATTGCCAATTTTGCCAAAACTATAATTTATCAAGGTAACCTCCTTTCATACACTTATACCGTAAGTGATGTTAAGAAGAGGGGATATGAAGTCCCTGTGGATGGAATTGATACTGATTTGCTTACAGTTGCAATTTCACCTAATGCTCAGTCAGAAGAAATCGACACTTACAATCTGGTAACGAACATCGTTAACGTCGATGGTACTACTAGAGGTTACTTCCTAGAAGAAACCGATGATCTCAGATATAAAATTATTTTTGGAGATGGTGTTATTTGCCGTCAGTTGATCGCTGGCGAGGTTATTCGTCTCAAGTATGTAAAAACTGATGGTCCCGATGCTAACGGGTGCAAAAAGTTTAACTTTATCGGTCGTGTGGTCGATAACCTAAACCGCACAATACCCGCAGCAAACATCTCTATAGCGACCGTGGAGGCATCTCAAGACGGTGAAGCGGGTGAATCTGTCATCAGCATCAAATATAACGCTCCAAGGGCATTTGCGGCGCAAAACAGAGCGGTTACAGAGACTGATTATGAGTATGTCACCAAGAAAGTGTATCCTCAAGCAAGATCTGTAGTTGCATATGGTGGTGAAAGGGTATATCCACCTGTATATGGTAAGGTTTTTATTGCAATTCGCACTCAAAGTGGCGCTGCATTAAATGAAACCACTAAAAAGAAAATTAAGAATGATCTATTGAAATTTTCGATGGCTGCTATTGAACCAGTCATCATTGATCCAATCAACTTGTACATTCGTCCAAAGAGTTGGGTATTCTTTGATGGGTCAAAAACCACATTATCAAATAATGAACTAGCATCTAGGGTTCTTGGTGCTATCGATCAATACAATACTCAAGGTTCGGCAAACAGATTCAACGGAAGAATCAATCAATCATCATATCAAACAATGATTGATAATTCTCTTGATGCAATTGCAGGAAACGTCACTCAAATGACACTTGGTATGAATGTTACAGGATTCCCATTTGGATCCACCTTTACTAAGTGTGTTGACTTCAATAATGAGATTCTAAATCCCAGTGATGTCTCTGGTGGAAATGCATCTGATGGATCTGGTGGCACTTGTGCGCCAAAATTCTCATCTGTTAAGAGTGGTACTTTCTACTCTACTGGTTATACCGAAAATCTGCTGGATCTTGCACTTCAAAGTCAGCAATTGACAGGTAATGCTGTCCTTAGCACAAGCACATTCATTGATAATGACACTTCTGCGTTGCTTGCCGTCAATGTTCGTGATGATGGTCAAGGTAAACTGATTCTAGTCACCAAACTTGATGAAAAAGAAGTAATCCTCAAGACAAATGCGGGAACTGTAGATTACAAGAGCGGTCAGGTTTGTCTCGGACCAGTAAATGTTGCATCTACTCCCGATGGAACAGATCGTATTCCCATTACTGTGATTCCAGCTTCAGGTAATATCAATATTGGTACTGGAGTCGATCCATCAATCTTTAACCCGCAAGTAATTGCAATTGATTATACAATTGATGGGACAACAGTTCCAGTATTCGATCCATTCGATTTCAGTCCAATTAACTTCGATGGAACTGAAATAAATATCATTGATTATCCGACTACGGTGTTTGAATACCCCGAGTTTGACGCTTGTTTCTAAGTCAACAGAAGATAAAAACCAGAAATGAAGGCAATTAAAGTATCCCAAAGACTTCAGGATCAGATTCCTGCGTTTATCAAAGAAGAAGATCAGTCTTTTGTGGATTTGCTAGTTCAATACTACAAATCCCAAGAAAAATCTGGTAAACCATATGATATTCTTAACAATATCCTTGGTTACACGGATATTAGTTCCGATGAATATGATCCGAACTTCATTTCTTCCGAATCGGTGGTTCTCACGAGAGTATCTCCGATAGATACCAATATTGTTGCCGAAAACGTTGATTATTTCCTTCCCAAGGATGGAACTATCAAAATTGATGATGAGATCATCTTTTATGAGTCTATCACACAATCTCCAAAGATTGTGTTTACTCCTGGTGTCAATCTTCTCGAATTTAACAAAAAAATTCAAGAACTTGAGAGTATTGTACCATACATTAATGGTTCCAGAACACTGTTTGATCTGAAACTGCTTGGAGTTCCGATTAGTCCCTCCAGCGCGGAGTATGTTCGTGTAATTATCAATGGAATTCAGTACGAACCGTATGAGCATTATGTGATTGAAGGATCTACTATTAGATTCTTTACTCCACCCGTAATTCCCCCAGGTGTTACTAAACCGAGTAGAATTGATTACTTGATTGGTTATACAAGTGTTCCCGTAAGAAAACTTGATGATATCGAAATCACTTCTGCCAATGAAGGACAGAATATTTACGCATTAACACTGAATACTGCTTCATATACTCCGCTTTCAACAGTTTCTTGTCTGGTTGCTCTCAATGGTGTTGAGCAAACTCCATTTGAGGATTATACCGTCTATGAAAATGTTATTATCTTTAAGAAAGATCTGTCTCTTAATGATTTGGTAACCATAAGAGCAGTCGAACTTATTGCACCAGAATTTGGTAAAGATGCTGTAGCGGTTTCCAAAATTGAAGATGGTAAACTGGTAGATATTGTTGTCAAAGACTATGGTTCTAATTATAGAATCAATTTTACCCCGAAAGTTACTGTCCTGTCTCCAGATGGAACAGAGGGTAAATATGGTACTGCATCAGCACTTGTAAATGGCATTAAAGATCTCAAAATCATTAACGGTGGACAGGGATATACTTCACTAAATCCTCCCGTAGTCGTTTTTGATGAACCAGAAGATCCTTCTGGTGTTGTTGCTTCGGCATTTGTCACTATTGATGACGTTACTGGTCAAGTCTCAGATATTACAGTCACATCATCTGGTTCTGGATATGAAACAATCCCTTCAGTTTCATTCAGGAATCCTGCTGGAGCAAAGATTACGAATGCTGAAATTAATGAAACTGGATCTATTGTAGACGGATCGATCGTAGTTTTGGAGGGTGGGGCTGATTATACCACTGCGCCAACTGTTTATATTGATCCCCCTAGTGATCCTAGCGCAATTAGTGCTTCAGCGGAAGCAGTAATCACTGATGGTAGAGTAACAGCAATCAACATCATCAGTCCTGGTAGAGGTTATACAACTGCTCCCAGATGTAGAATTATTGATCCTATTGGTGCACAGATTCTTGATGTTCAAGTTTCTGGTGGAAAACTCATCAATATTGAACTTTTAACTGGTGGTAGAGGTTACACAGATCCCCCATCAGTTTATATCGTAGACAACCGTAAGGATCTTCTCGGCAATCCCATTGGTGGAACAGGAGCAACAGCTGTTGCTACCATTTTCAACGGTGAAATTACAGATATTAATATCACCGCATTTGGTGATGGATATTCAACTACTGAACCACCTACAGTATTCATCGCATCACCTCTTGCTGCAGCTGCAGCGTGTACGACTGGATTTGGGGAAATTACAGGTTTCACCATTCATAATCAAGGTGAAGGGTATCTTGCTTCGCAATTTATTAATTGTAAGAGAGCAGTATCTGCAACATCAGAGTTTGACATTAATGGTAATCAAGTTTACACACTTGAAGAGAACAGCATTCAGTCTTCGCACGAAATCGGATCCAAAATTGAGAATTTGGATTCACTGTTTGCCAAAGAATTGTATAGTAGATTTGTCTCTCAGTTCTTGCCAAGTGCTCCCATTGATTATACAAAAGTAAACGCTCCTCAGATTATCAAGACAATCAAGGACTTTTATGCATCAAAAGGCACTAAAACTGCTACAGAGTATCTGTTTAAAGTTTTGTTCTCTGAAGATATCGAAGTAGCATATCCAAAAGATGAACTGATCAAACCTTCAGCAGCAACTTGGAGTGTAAACACGATCATTCGTGTTCAACTTCTTGAGGGCAGTCCATCAGATTTGAATGATGGAGTTTTGGTGCAGTATGCTGATGCTGTAGATACAAGTGTAAAAGATGCATCTTGTCTGATTGAGAATACTATCGCAATCAATACTGGCGATCAAGTCATTTATGAGTTGTCAATCTCAGAGGAAACACTTCAAGGGCATTTCACAATTCCGTACAAAACCACTCTGGTTGAACCTATTGGAACAAAAGATTCAATCATCACTGTTGACTCAACAATTGGTTGGCCAGAAAGAAATGGTCTGATTATTCTTGGTGATGAAGAGTATGTTCAGTATAAAGAGAAGTCACTGAACCAGTTTATTGAGTGTACTCGTTCAAAGAATGGAGTTGTTGAAGATTGGGATGCTGGCACAAACATCGAGTCTGATATTTTCTGCTACGTTAATAAGGGAACAACCAAAGAGGTAAAACTCCGTGTTCTTGGTATTGCCGAAGCAAATGGTACAATTCTTACCGACACTGGATCATATTATCTGGCTGGTGACAAACTATCTGTGGCAGCTCTTGGTTCATCAACGGTTGATAATAGGGTCACATCTTGGTTGTATAATGTCAAAAAACTGATTCAGGTTGTATCTATTGAGCCAGGTGGTTTAAACAATCAAACTGCTACTGTATACACCGATAATAATCACGGTCTACTTGTTGGTGACTCCGTAACAATTTATGGTGCAAACCCAACGGTATTTAATGGCACATTCTTAGTAACTTCAAGAATTAGCAACACAGTCTTCTCATATGAGATTGCTGCTAGTGCCGAAAATCCACCTCAGGGCAATATCCTGATGTCAGTGGACCTCAATAAGGGTAAATCTGATGTAGAAAGTATCAATTCGACTATTAAGGATTTTACAACAAACGTTCAAAATACGTTTTTCAATAATGATTATGCATATGTTGCAACTACAGGTATCCCCAACTATAAGGTTGGTCCCTTTGTTGGATCTGCTTTGATTCCTGGGAATCAGAGAAAACTGATTAGATTCCCAAGAAATATCGAAACTGTTTCTCGTCGTGAAGATATTACTGCTGGTCCGATAGGGGCTTGGGTGAATGGTGTTGCTGCTTGGTCATATAAGTCAGAGAAAACCGTTCAATATGGTGGTATTACAGGTATCACCATCAATAATCCTGGTAAAGGATATGATGCAGCGGTTATTCCCAACATCGAAATTACTGGTGGCGGTGGATCTGGAGCACAAGCAAAAGTTGTAGTTAATGGATCGCTGTATGAAATTGAGGTAACTAATGGAGGAACTGGATATACTTCATCTCCACTAATCTCAATTGTTGGCGGCGGTGGTTTTGGTGCAACTGCAACTGCAGTTATCACCAATGGAAGAGTCTCCAAAATCCTTGTTGGTTCTCCTGGTCAAGAATATACTTCCCAACCAACGATTTCGATTTCTGGCGGTGGGGGTGTTGGTGCAACTGCAACTGCTAGTGTTAGGGGTCCTATTAAATCGATTTCCATCACCAACACTGGTTCCAATTATACATCATCTCCAAGTGTTATTCTCAATTCTGGCACTGGTGCTGTTGCCCAACCAATCATCATTAATGGACGTATTGTATCTATTGCTATTATCGCATCTGGTTCTGGTTATACAACTCCCCCAAGAGTTGTAATTAATGGATCTGGATATGGTGCTGTGGCAAAGGCTACTATTGGTACTTTTGGTGAAGATAAAGGTAAGGTTCTTAGCATTACGGTCGAAAACCGTGGTATTGGATATACAACTGGAACTACTACAATTAGACTGGAAGCAATTGGAGAACTTGCTGATTTTACAGCAAACGTATTCAAATGGACAAGAAACCTGGAGAATGAACTGACAGGTCTTCTTGATAAGTCTCGTGGATATGTTTTTGCTGGGTACAATACACAATATGGCGGTGAATACGCTCACGTATCGGATCCCAAACAATTAAGATACGTTCTTGGTGATAACGTTTATCTTGAACAACAAACTGGTAATCTAAAAGAACTTACAAGTGGTCTGAGACATTCTCCGATCATCGGATGGGCATATGATGGAAACCCCATTTATGGTCCATATGGTTACATTGATGCCACAAATCAATCGTCTGGCGTCAAGAGAATGGTTTCTTCCTATAGGATCAAACCCAATCTCATTTATGATGCAGCAACAAATCCGATTCCCGAAAGATTCGATGGTCCTCCCCTTTCGGAATATCCTGCAGAATCTTTCATTGATGACTATGAATATGTCTTCCAGAAAGGCGACCTAGACCAATATAATGGTCGTTTCTGCAAAACACCAGAATACCCCAACGGTATCTACGCATATTTTGTCGCAATTGATGCATCCGAGAATGGTCTGCCAGTATTCCCGTTTATTTGTGGTCCTCAACTATATTCGACCCCAGATAAGTGGAACTTTAGTCAAAATGCCGTTCAGACAAACATTCCTAAAGATGTTGTAAGATTTAGAGATCCATATCAAGAGGTTGATATTGATATCGAGCGTCAACCAAACCAATCTACAGATAGTCTGACCACAGAATTTGGCGAAGATCTGATTTTTGAAATTGAAGATAATAATAAGGATGGTTTGATTACAGAAGATGAAATTATAGATCCAGTATCAATTCTGGAAGAACCTGTTCTGCAATTGTTTGATTATTATCCCAGAGTTTCATTGAGATCTCAAGTTGATATCGAAATTCAAACAACAACTAAGTTTGAGGATGCTCAAATTAGTGGTTTTGTTGTCGAAAATCCTGGTATTTCTTACAAAGTCAACGATAAACTGTATTTTGATAATGAGGGTACAGGTGGATATGGAGTATCCGCTAAAGTTTCTGCTGTTAAAGGTATTGATGTTCTTGGTTATAGTTCGGAAGTCGTTAACGATATTCCTTATGGCATCATCACAACTGATGGTGAGCACGACTTGCGCGAAGGTGATGAGATTATCGTCAATAGTATCCCGATCATTGATCAAACCAACAAAACTTTCAGAGTTAAAGTTGTATCTGGCGTGGAAAATGTCACTATTGACCAAGAAGGTCTTGGTTATTCGGAAGACATTCCACCATCATACGAGATCATTTCATCATCTGGTAAAGATTTCAAACTCAACATTATTCGTGAAGAATCTGGTGCTATTAAAAATGTAAACATCATCAATTCTGGTTCAGGATATAGTGTTTCCAATCCTCCAGAGATCAGGGTTTCGCATCCTCAAAGATTTAAGAAAGCATCATATGCCCTTGCATATTTGCAGGAGCAAGCAAGTATCACAGTAATTAATGATATTGCAATCGCTGAAGATCGCACATTCTATATTGTTGGACAATCTTCTGAGGAAGATGGTGACACTGCGGGTGTAATCGCCAAGTTCAATAGCGATGGTAGATTGCTGTGGACTCGTACAATGTTGCCACTGCAACCAGCAACTGCTGCTAAGAGTTGCATCTTCAATAGAATTTATGTTCAAAACACAAACCCACACTCAATTTATGTTTTTGGCGAAACTAGACCAAATCTAACCAATCCAAATCATAACCCCGATTTGGTTATTGCAAAGTTTGAGTCTGGATTTGATGGATTCAACAATCCCACTGCAGTAATTAAGTGGCAAAGAGAAATTGCTGGTATCTCTGGTTCTACTAGAAGAGATTATGCTTCAGCAGTTACACTTGATCAAGATGGGCAGATTTATATCGGTGGTTGGACGGATACAAACTCACCAAGTCCCGATGATATGTGGATTTGTTTATTGGATCTTGACGGATCAGTAAAAGAGAAGCGTAAGATCTGTTCTGCTTCTGGAAGTGAAAAAATGACCGATATGGTATTCACTTCAGATAATACTGTTCTATTTGCTGGTATTGATGATCCCGATGGTCTTGGTAATATTGTTGTTGGTGAAACATATTACGACACTGCAACCATTGAAGTTCAATGGAGTAGAAAGTTTGGTAATGCTGCATACAGATTCTCTGATGTGAGAATTGCTGTTGATGATTACGATTCACTATATGTAACTGCAACTGCAACTACAATTTCGACTGGCATTACTGCTGGTGTTATGTATATGAAGTTTGCGAAAGACAATTATATGACACCTAGTGTCACAAAATTGATCGTTCCAAATGCATCATTCCAAGAAATTAGATCGGTTGGTCTAAAGTATGATATCTTTGGTAACATTGATGTTGCTGCGTATGTAAGATATGCATATAACGATAATCAGTCGGTTATGTTCAAGATTTCTTGGAACACTAACCAGATCATCACAGCAGCATCATTGGATCAAGTTAATGGTATCGGATTTAAAGCAAAATCTGTAACTAATGATAACTCTGGCGATACAATTATTGCTGGAGATAAAGTTGAATCTGAGCAACTCGCAATCTTCAATTTTGAAGTATCATCAGTATTTGATGGTACATACAACAAAGACTTGGTGCCTGCTTGGTCTGCATCAGAATCCATCAGTACAACTGAATACAAGTATGGGTCTCAGTCCGTAGAACTCACCGCAGCAAACTCACTGAATTTGAATTGGCAATCTGATGTTGCTTCGGAATGGACAGTGGAAAGCTGGGTTAAGATGAAATCTGCTCAGTATACTGCACAATCTTCCAATCTTATTCTCACATCAGTTATTCCTACTTCTGGAAGCACAGTAACTGTTGAAATTGATGGTCAATCCGCTAGTGGAAACTTTGGTAAGATTGTATTGAAAATAGGTGCCAATACATATTACAGCACCACCACAAATAACTGGACCAAGTTCAATAACCAAAACTGGGTGCATTTTGCTCTAGTTAAGGAAACTCCTGGTGTTGGTACATACACATATACTGTCTATATTAATGGTATTGAAGAACTTCAAATTACTAGCACTCAGGTAGATACACAACTGAAGCAGGCGTATCTTTTCGGTGCATCAACACCTGCATCATCAACAAGCCTTTCTGGATGGGTCGATAACATTTCTGTATCTGGATTTGCAAAATATACTGAAGACTTTACTCCTGGGGAAGCTATCGGCACAAATAAGGTTGTTGGAGCATTTGTATTTAAATTGGATCAGGGGCAAACCAAACTTGGCACTTATCAACTTGACGATGTAGAAACTGGTTTAGAAATTGAAGTCGCTTCTGCCGTGAGCAATTTTGGGTTTAATACCCTTCCTATGACCTCATCTAATTGGGTTCTTGGGGCGGCTGGTTTGCAAATTCTTGATTATGGTGATGTGGTTGCAAATAATGTTGAGGGATCATATTCATTTATATCAAATGAGCAAGTTTATGAAACTAGAACAGCAACTATCCCAACACCTCTGGGTAAGAAACTTCTTCTGTCAACCGTAGTAATTCCGAAATACTATTTCCGAGATGCACTATACACATCTATTGATAATGTAAAGACACTTACATTCAACCAGTCCGCAACCTTCACTAAGGGTGCAACACTGCAGCAATATCAGACAATTGGTGGTCAAGATGTCGTAAATGCTTATGGTGTTATCACGTCAGTTGGTTCAAACTATGTGACTTTGGGTAAGATTATTGGTAATTTTGACCAGACAAAGAAAGTTAAATCAACTACAAATGATATTAATGATATCAGTTTTGTATTTACAGAATCTGATATACTTCCCGAATGGAAGACCAATTATTCATATACAACTGGTGATGTTGTATATAATGCTGGAAAAGTATACACTGCAACTAGCACTGGTGTTTCTGGTGGTATAGAACCCGTTCACGTAACAGGAACAGTATCTGATGGCAATGTAAACTGGGCATTTACGTCCGTTCACGGTTCATTTGACATTGATTTGGTCAATTCACCATATTCTACAGGTACTCTGGCGGAATTTTCTTCTTGGAAAGAGTTTTCTCCAGAAGATTACATTATCAAAATCGATGCAATTTATCCTGGATCAATCTTCATCAAAGGAGACACGATCGATGCTGAAGCCGTCGGTGTATCTCTTACTGTAGATAATACTGGTAAAATCGCCACATTCTCTGGTCTTGTGGGTGTTAAAACCTTTACGATGACTGCCAAATTGGCTAAAGACATTATCCCAAGCGGTAATCTTACTCCGACAGATATTGTATATTGCCAATCATCCAAACCACACAATTTTGAACTAGATGAAATTATCTTTGTTGAGGGATTCGCAACACAGGAATATAATGGTTCATTCTTTATTGAAGAAGTATTCACAAAGAGGGAATTTACTTTCCGTTTGAGAGATGTTGCTAGTGCAGATCCTGTATTCAATAGTCAATCAATCGGTAGCGTTAACATTTACGCTAAGCATCCTAAACTGCTGTTTGTTCGTGGTCATCAGTACATCTTTGACCTTGATGATACTTCCAACTTTGGGTATTTTATCTCGTTCTCTAAGGACAACCAATATAAACTGGAATATCCGTTTATTAACGTTGCTAGAGAAGGTATTCCTGGTTTGACGGATCAAACTTCACCAAAACCATTGGTTAAGTTCATTGTGGATGAAAGTGTTACTAACATTTCATATTACTTCGATCCGTCAAGAACCGATGATTCAGTCTCTCCCGTAAGCAAATCATCGTTTATTGACGTTATTGAAACTCCGTACAAGGGCACATTCACAATTAGCGAAGTCACTGGTCCTTCTAGCTTTAAATTCAGACTCCATAGTGAACCAGAAAGCAGCAATGCACCTATAGGTGTCACCGAAACTGGTGTCGATAGAGCGTCATACTCAACCACATCAACAAAGGCAATTGGTCCTATTGCATCCATCAAGCTAGTCAATCCTGGTGGTTTCTATCAAAAGCTACCTATCGTTAGCGATATTGCATCAAATAGAGAGATTGAGAAGATTCGTATCCTTTCTGGTGGTACGGAATATGTGAATGGTGTCTATTACAATGTCCCCATCCTTGGTGATGGTGAAGGTGCATCCTGCAATGTTACTGTTGCAGATGATGGTGAACTTCTTGGAACAATCACAAAAGTTGAATTGACATCTGCTGGTAAGGGTTATACCTTTGCAAGCGTAGATATCGACTCAATTCCTGGTATCCTCGGTCCTCTTCTTGCTGGTTCTGGTGGTGTTCTTGAAATCGTTATTCCTAATGAGGGATCTGGCGCATCTGTCTTCCTGCAAGGCAGAAGTATTGGTAAGATCAAGAAACTGAAGAACAATGAATTTGGTTTTGGTTATTCGCACGATTATACTCTGAAACCCGAAATCACTTTCCCAGTAAACCTTCAACTGTTTAATACCGCTATTTTGGCCCAGATCAAGGTAACGGATCCTGGTTCTGGTTATACTTCAACACCTAGAGTTGTTATTGAAGGTGGTGGAGGAATTGGTGCTGAGGCTGAGGCAATTGTTAAGAACAATCGTCTGTCGGATATCATTATTAAGAATCCTGGATCTGGGTATTCTTCCGAACCAACAGTTACTTTGAAATCCGAATTTAATTATGTGGTTAACATTGACCTTGGTTATCTTCAGTTCAATTTCCCTCACGGTATTACAACTGGGGCAGAAATTCAACTGAGAGCAGAAGATCTTGGTTCCACAGTCGGTGTTCTTCCCAAACCAAGCAGCGCAGGTCTGGTTAGCCTAAATGAAAATCAAATTTATTATGCTATTGCTGGAGCTGAAAATTCACTTGAGGGCGATCAACTTCGCATTGCACTCACCAAAGTTGATGCGGAATCTGGAAACTTCATTACATTCCTCACCCAAGGTGACGGTCGTCAAATCATTCTAACCGAAGTATTTGGTGGTAAAGCAGAAGCAATTGTCGAAACATCTAGATTCCTTAAGGGTGAACTTGTATATCAAGGCAGCACCTTGGAAACTGCCACTGCAACTGGTTATGTTTCAACAAATGATGGATGGCAAATTGGTCCTCGTATCCTCAAATTGGAAAATTATTCTGGCGAGTTTATTGAAGGTGAGCGTGTAACTGGTCAGATTTCTCGTGCAGCGGGTACTATCGATAACCAGTCAATTGCTCGTGGCACACTTAACATCGACTCTCTGACAACATCAACTGGTCAGTTCATCGATGACGTTGGCAAGCCCTCGGAAATTGTTCAGAAGATTCAGGATTCTTACTTCTACCAGAACTTCTCATACGTTATCAAGTCTAAGACACCCATCAACCAGTGGAGAACATCGATTCTTGAAACAAACCACCCTGTTGGTTTCAATATGTTTGGTGAACTGTCATTGACTGGTGGTAAGGATATCTCTGGTCGTAAGGTTATTTCTGACCTTGTTAAAGAGGTAAACATTTCCAGTTTTACAAATACCAACCAAATTACATCATTTGCAAACACTCAACCAATTTATACCGAGTTCAACAACACCGAAGTTCTCTTCCGTCAGAAGAGACTGACAAACTCGGAGGAAATTCTTACGTCAATCGTTAAAAAACTTGATAACTTCTCTGCAGATTTTGATGGTATTAGAACTCAATTCCCGTTGACAGTTGAAGGTGAATCCATCACTGCCACTGACGATCAACTTCTAGTCCTGTTGAATGGTATTGCTCAGGCACCTTCAGTTTCATTCACAACTTCTGGTCCCTCAATTGTATTCAGTGAACCTCCTAGAGCACCTTCTAGAATTAAATTCCGTGATATTACGTTTGCTCAAATTCAGATCACTAGATTTACATTCTCAACTACTAGCGGTATTTTCCCGACATCTGGTAAGATTGTTCGTTCTCTTCAAACAGAAGGAACTGCAGTTGTAATCGATTCTGGCGTTGATAGTATTGATGTTGTTAATATTGCTGGTTCATTCAATATTAATGACAACATTCTTTCATCCGCAACTGGATTTGATGGTGTACTTAGTTCTGTAGAACCATTGACAAGTAAGACAATCTTTGAACAGGGTGAAACAATTGCAAATCTTAACGGCAAATTTGCTGTCTTGGAAGGAATTAACCTTGAAGATGGTATTGTCACAAATACTTTGGTTGCATCCAGAACTTCTGGTACTGCCAAGTATGAAACTGGCGAATTTGAGATCAAGTTCAATGATATCATTTATTCCGCAAGATCTAAGATTGCAGCTAGAGTTGTTGCAGTTTCACCGTACTTCGATGAAACTTCCAATCAGATTATCGATACCGTAGATCTTTCTCCCGCATCATCGTTCTTTGGTCTGGTATTCCAGCGTGTACCTTCGATCACATATCCCAATGAAGTTCTTGATGACATCTCACAAACAGTTATTAACCCCACTGAACTCTATAGTCAGGTGGCAAATAACCAAGACTTCCTTGATTTTGAAGAAGTAAGGAATCAGGAAATTAGATACACAGTTCTTGCTGGTGGCAATTTCCAAGCTGGCGATAAGATTCGTAATAAGAAGATCTACTTTAACAACTCATCATTGAGAACTGTTATCGATACTCGTTCTTATGATGCTGCAAACCTGCTCAGAAAGAACGCAAGATTCATCGCTGAAGAAGCGGTGGGTATTATGAAGGATTACTACCCTGCATTTAGTGTTCCTTCTGTTAATGGCGATAGAGATTGTGAGGATGACATCGTAGATATCATCAATGTGATTGCATATCAACTTGAATATGATGGCAACTCTGAAGTTTGGGATGCTGCTGCAACCTATGTTCAGGGTAATGCGATCTACCACGTTAATGGTGAAGTACCCCAAGCAGTCTATGCTATGGAGCAAGCACGCGATCTGATGATCAAGTGCATTCGCAACCAAGTTCACACTCCGCTTTGGACAGATCTTCAGCAGTATAGAGATACTACAATTCTTCAAGAATACGATATTGTTGGCGATCGTTTTGCAGATGCTCGCAATCTGATTCTTGCTAACAAGTGGTTCATCGCACACGAATCACTCTACTATGCTAAGCAACAGAATCCTAGCCTGGTTGTTCCTGGTGGCGATGTAAATTGTCTCTCCGACATCGTAGATGTTCTGGAAGCAATGGTCTACAACTTGGCACACGGTGGCAATGACTTTATGTACGACGCTACTAAGCGTTATCTTGAAGGTGCACACGTTGCTGGTTATGAAGATGATACCGTGAATGCCTTCACTAAGGCACGCGATATGGCAATTGACGTGATGAGAAACATTGCTATCACCAAGCAAGACAACTCTCACGGTTGGATTCAGGTCACCGATAACACAATTACCGTCGATCCTAGCAATCCTACCTGCCAAGATGTAGCATCTGCTATCACATCTCTCTTCAGTATGCTAATCACTTCGATTGGCACAACTGCAGTTCCTGGTACTCTGGCGGCATTTACAGCAGCATATACCGAAACTGCACCGTCAACTGCTCGTGCTGGTTATACCGATTCTTGCATCTCCCAAACATCTGCAATCACCAACTTCATCCGTATCATCACCGATACTCTTGAAGATCCAACTGGTGCAGATCCAACTACTTATCAGTGGTCAATTTCAAATCTCACTCGCGTTGAACCTCCGTATGCATTTGAAGATGGTGAAACAATTCGTTGCACCAAACACGCATACAGCAACAAGTCTTCTGGTGGTTTCTTCTCCTTTGGTAATGTCGTTAAGGCAATTACTTCTGGAGCAACATTCGATGTTATTGGTTCAAACGCTGGCAACAAGTGGATTTACTCCACAGATGTAACTGGTACATTAATTCCTGATGAATACATCACTAACTCCAAACTGACAATTGCAAATGCAAGTACAGATTCACTGACATATAAAACCAATACTGGTTCAATATATTTCACTGGATCTGCATCAAGAATTGATTTCCCTTCAGATGGGAGATTTGATTTTGGTACTGGTGATTACACCGTAGAGGCTTGGATTCGTCCTTCTGTGGTAACTGGTGTTCAGAGAATAATCGACCTCCGTGCTAGTGGTTCAGATACTGCAATTAGCGTATTTATGAGTGGCACTTCGCTTCGTTTTGGAGTTGGCGCTGCTGACGTTATTATTGCTACCAGTGCAATTACAACTGCAAATACTTGGTATCACATTGCTGTTTCCAGAACATCGGGAACAACAAAACTCTTTGTTAATGGTGCTCAAGTTGGTTCAGATTATAATGACACAAATGACTATTCCGATAGAGCAATTAAGATTGGTGCTTCATATACAAATGGTGAGGTTTATACAGGTCACATTGATAGTTTGATCATTCGCTCTGGAATCGCTTCATATTCTGGTGCGTTTACTCCCCCACTTTCTTACACTTCATCAATTTATGATAAGTTCGTAATTCTTGGTGATAGTCCCTTCCCAATTGAACAGGGAGCAATCTATGCAAATTATGTTGCCACAACAATATCAGAAACAGTTGTTGATGAGGTGGAACTCTGGAGGCAAGAACTTACAGCAGAGGTTGTTGATCTTGCTCGTGAAGATTACAGAAAATCGGCAGAGGTTATCAGAAACAACATTGATTGGATTGCCGAAGAAGCAGTTGGTCGCCTGAAAGATCGTTACCCAGATTTTGTGATGCCTGGTGATGGGGCAGGTTCTTATTTTGGTACAAATATCTGCCTTCGTGATACAAAGTCATATATCATCCCAGCAATCATTCAAGATTTGATTGATGGTGGAAACTACAACACAACAGTTGTTGGTAGAGCATATCTGGAATCATCTGGCGCACTGAAGCATATTGCTGGCGAACTTCTCCAGTCAACTTATACCTGGAATGAAGTCGGTAAACTTTGTATTGATGTAATCACTCTGGATGAAACAGATCTCACTGGTACTCATACAGATCAAATTCGTGTACCCAACTACTTCACTGCACCTGCTGCACAGGCAATTCAAGATAAGATCACTGAACTCACTGAACTTCTCCTCAGTATCATTTCACCTTCTGGCAACAGATTCTATGATGCTGCTGACCTGATTTACTTCAACAGAAAGTTCATTGCAGATGAAGCAGTTTATTACATCGAGAATAAGTATCAAGTTAATGTTGGATTTGCAATCCAAAATAAACTACAGATTCCTGGCGGTAGAGCAAAATGCGTCCGTGACCTGAGAGATTATATTCTCCCAGCAATTGTTGGAGATTTGATGACTGGTGGCAACAACCAAGTCAATGCTGCTCTTGATTACTATATTGATGGTCAAACAAACATCAACTTTGTTGAGAATGAACTTCTTGCAATGATTGATGCTATTGAGTATGCAAAATATCTTTGCGGAAAAGCAATTAGTAACCTACTGATTGGTTACAACGAAAATCCCGCAGATGTGGCACTCGATTTTAGTAACTATTATCAGGCAATTTGGTCCGAGTTGGATGTTTATAGAGACGACACAATTACCGTCGATCCTCAAGCGTATCAGGTTGATAATAGAATTTTCGATGCTGCCAATCTGATTGAAGCAAATGCACGCACGATTGCTGAAGAAGCGGTCGATTTGATGACTAAACTGAGTGCATTTGAAGCAGATAACTTTAAGGTTCCTGGCGGTAAGGTTAATTGTGAGGATGATATTGTCGCAATCCTCGATCAGATTGTTCACGACCTTCGTTTTGGTGGTAACTCCAAGACATATGATGCCGCTGGTCTGTACCTGAATTCCGATTTTGGTCTACAGCATATCGAAAACCAGTCGGAGGAAACCCTCTACACATTCAAACTGGCAAGAGATATGACTATCCTTGCTATGCAGAATAGACTTGGTTTCGTCCCTTATGAGGATGCTTCCACAACTGGACTGGGTGTACCTATTCCTAGAGATGATTATTATAATAATGCATCAGACGACACTTATTATGATGCAGCAAATGAAATAGAAGCTAACTTGGCGTTTATTGCATCTACTGCGGTTGGACGTACTGTTTCCCAGTATCCTTCACTTAACATTCCTGGTGGTCCGTCAAACTGTATTGATGATATCAAAGATTATCTTGAGGAGTTGATTTTCAACCTGAGACACGGTGGAAACAACAGAGTCTGGTATGCAACCGAGTTCTACATCACGAATGCGAATGCAATTCAACACGTTACTTCTCAGGCAGCAGAAACTAAGTATGCATATGAGCAGGCACGAGATATTGCAATTGAAGTTCTTCGTCACGACACTGTAACTACTAATGGTTACACTCAAGGTTCGGCAGTTTATGACAATACAATTACAGTAGATACTGCCAATCCTAAGTGCCAAGCCGCATCTGCAGCAGTCTCCACACTGATGAGCATTGTAATTGATTTGTTCAACAATACTGGGAATCCCCAAGGTTACCTGAATGGCATTACAAGAACTCTGCCCGAAGAATGGCCGTTGACTGGCGAACGTGAAATCCGTAGAGACATCACAATCACATATGACGCTGGTGGTTGCCAGAGTCAAGTTTCTGCTATTAATACCCTGTGGGATATCGTTATTGACACTGTAGATACTGCTGCTCAAGGTAACGGTAACTACCTTGTTAACGTTACAAGAACAGAACCAGTTCAAACAAACACTGAGTATTCTGCTGGCGTATGCTATGACGTTAGATCAGCAATGCATACTCTGTTTGGTATCATCACCGATACTCTTGGTGGTGCACCTGCGATGTATCAGGATGCTGCTCGTATGCTTCTGTATAACGATCAGTATATTAGGAATGAAGCGTATTACAAAACCACTGGTCAATACAGTGCATATTCAATTCCAGATACACTGTCCGATGACATTGTAAAGGCACTTCAGTATGATCTCATCACAAATGGTAATGCCGCAACGCTTAATCTCCTGAACGGCTGGTTTAATGCAGATGGAGTCTTCATCGCATTCCAAAATGAGTTTAGAACTCGCGTTGTATATCACGTCAATGCGATTAAGCAGATGGTAATAGATGTATTGCAGCAGGATGCTCCCAATCCTGGTGTGTACATCAACGAATCCACATACACTAATCGTGAAATTAGACTATCAACAGCTGCTACCAATAAGGTGAACTATCTGTTCCATCTTCTGCTGACTGCCATTGAGAGATCTTCTTATCCACAAACATACCTCACCAAGACATTTGACGCTGGTGTTGCAGTTGCAAACAGCAGAATTAATGTAACATCTCATAGATTCCAAGCATACGATAAGGTCGAATATACAGTTCTCGGTACTGCAATTCCTGGACTCAATAAAAAATTCTATTGGATTCATCCTCTTACAACTGCAACTGCCATCTATTTGATGGAGTATCCAGATTCCGATCCAACATATAAGGGCATTGTCCAAATTAGCCCTGGCAATGTTTCTGAGATTCACACACTACAAATTCCCACTGATCCTGGTATTGAACGTGTTGAAGTTAGCTATGGAAATCGTGAAGTTCAACCCCCAATTAGTGCTGGCATTACTTTGTCTGACGTTATCTACGGTGTTACAACTGGTGCATATGCAGAAGTTGTAAGAATTCAAGATAACCTTGCAGACATTCATTATGTGGTAACGCATTTTGAAATGGAGAACTTCTCATATGATGGAGCAATTGGTCTCCAATTTGTAAATGGTGAGCAGGTTGTTGTACAAGGGGCAACACAAAATACTGGTTATATTCTTGCAACCGATAATGCAACTTATGTTAAGTTGCTGTCTGTTGCTGGAGTCTTCAGTGCAGGCAATACTTTTGAAGGCATTGACAGTGGTGCCACTGCAGACATTGTTTCTTATAACAATAGAATGCTGGTCAACTTTAAACAGGGTGAATTCTTGTCAACCGATAAGATTTACTCCGTGAATTCTGGCACTAAAGCAAACGCTCTCGTTGTAAGAAACAATAATGGTGCTCTTATTGATAACCAAGCTGGTCGCGTTACATTTGATATTGAGACTATCACTGGTGAATTTAAGACCAATGATGTCATCTATGGTTCTGTCACTGATCAGATTGTTAAGATTGAAGCATTTACCAGCCTTCCCTCATTTGGTGATTATGTCCACGCTAGAGAGATCACTCGACTTACATACTCTCAGCTGGTTACCGATACTGGTGTTACCGACACTTTTGAGGTTGGCGATATCCTCCAAGTTCTTAATGGTGGTATCATTATTGACTGGACGGTAACTGTTACGGAACTTGATGAAGATAACAACTATTTGTATATTTGCAACGTAACAAATACTCCTGAAGGTCTGACAATTTCCGATATCGCTAGCAATTCTGCATACACTATCGGCAAGATTCCAAGTGGATCTCTGTTCCCATCTGTATATACCCAAGTGGCAGCAGTTGATATCACTCAGACAAGTGCATATGGTAAGATTGCAAAAATTGTACAATCGGGTCTATCCGCGACTCTTTGGTTGGAAGATTCTTCTGGCACATTCCAAAAGAATGCTCAACTCATTGGTAATGCTGGATTCCGAGGTGCTTGCTCTGCAGCAAGAATTCTGAGAGGTAGAGTTCGTCGTTACTTCCGTGGTTTTGATGGTGTTCAAACATCATTCAAACTTACCACTGGTAATGGTACTCCCTACTTCCCAGATCCCGCAGGTCATATGATGATCTTCGTGAACGCGATTCTGCAACCTCCTGGAGCGGATTATTCATTCACATCATTCTCCGACGTTATCCAGTTTACCGAAGCACCTGCAGTTGGTTCTACTTTCCACGGCGTGTATGTGGGTAAACTGAGACAGTTGGATGATATTTCTTTCGACTTCGACTCGCTGAGGAATTCCTTCAACCTGAAACTGAACGGCGTGTTCTACTCCCTGACCCTTACCGAAGGTGTTCAATCCAACACAATCAGACCCGAAAACAATATCATTTGTCAATTGAATGGTGTTATTCAGGAACCTGGAATTGGTTTTGAACTTGTTGGTTCTAGAATCATTTTCTCCGAAATTCCTCGTGCGGGTTCAACCTTTGTTGCATTCTCCTACATTGGTTCTGACGTTGACGTTATTGCTGCAACCGTTGTTCCCCCAATCGAAATTGGTGATGAACTGATCATTGATGGTGAAGAAGATAACAGAACTGTTGCACTGATTGAATCATCCAACTCACTCATCACATTTGAATACTCGGGTGCTGTTAAGGGTCGCAACGCAGATGCCTTGGCTGAGATTGAGACTGGAAGAGTTGTTTCTGCTGTATTGACTAATTCTGGTGATGGTTACGTTGACAGACCTCAAGTTGATGTTATTTCTTCTTCTGGTTTCGGTGCTCGTATTAAAGCTCTGGTTGGTCTCGCTCGCGTTGACGTGAAGAATGCTGGTCAAGGTTATAGATATCCTTCAGTTGTTGTTGAAACAACTGTTCCTGATGATTTCCTTGCACCTACTGGTCCAGCAGTTAATAGTGGTTTGGATATCTATGATCCTGGATTTGTTCCCATTGATCCCGCTAGCGGAATCATCGAGACCAGAATTGTCATTCTTCAACAACCCAGAAGCATCACGGTCAATCAAGGTCAGACTGCAGTATTTGGTATTCTGGTAAACCTCGTGATTGATGAACCCGTTGTGTATACAACAAAGACTGCTGCTAAGTCTGCTCTCCATCCATATTTCCAACAAGGTTCCACAGATGGTTACAGACTCTTGGGTGGTCAGTTCACCAAAGAAGCAGAATCTCCGATTCTGAACTTCGTGAGAGGTGCAACGTATGTATTCAATCAGTCTGATAATACAAACGTTGGTGATGCTCTATACATTGCTACTGAACTTGATGCGACTGGTGGTGCATACCAGTTTACAACTGGTGTAACTTATAAGTTGGATGGTGTTGCTGTAGCAGATTTCGCTGAGTATGTTGCTGGGTTTAATACCTCCACACAACGCTTGGTCGAAATTGTGACTGATGAGCGTACTCCTCAGACTCTGTTCTACGTTTCAAACGGTGGAACAATTATGGGTAACAGCATCAACGTTGGTCCTGGTCAAATTGCATACCAATGGCAGAGAAAGGATTATGGCACAAATCTGTGGACAAATATTCCTGGAGCAACTAATGCAACATATGCAACTCCTCAAGTGACACAGGCATATGATAGGGATGAATATCGCGTGGGCGTTACTTCTCCTGGGGCAGTTCCTGTACTCAGTGAAGTTGCAGACCTCACGATTAACATTGGTGCAACTGTAATTGATGACTTTAACGCAACTCAGGTCTTTGACGATCCATAAATATTAGAAAAAACAAATGACCGCTATAGGTTCTTACGACAATCTAACAAACACCTTAACAGTAACTGGGGATGGACTACCATACCCAGTTCGTCCTGGGGTCTTTCCAAATGCCAACAATCCTAACACCATTGTTGCTTACACATTCGACCATTCCTTCACTTACAGAGGCGGAACAAACACAGATTCTCCTGGGTCTGTCGGTTTGGGTGCTATTGGTATTGCTGCAAACGGTGTCGTCTTCTTTAATCCTAGTGCTGGAAATGGCGGTAACCCGCCGCCAGGATTTTCCTATGTGGCAGCAGGCAACAATACTGCTGTTAGTTTTGGTGAAGATAGTTGTGGTGGTCATCCTGAGCAGAATGGTCAGTACCATTATCACGATAGTGACTTCATAGAATGTTGGAATAGCAATCAGTCTATGGCTGGTTACAATGATTACTATGGATCATCGCAATACAATGGTGATAATATTAGACATCCAGATGGACACTCTAAGATTTTAGGGTTCTGTTTTGATGGATATCCTGTATATGGACCTTGGGGATATTTAAATCCCACAGATAATAATTCAAGTGTTGTCAGAATGGTTTCTGGTTATCAAACCAAACCATCCGAATCTCCTGGTAGACCATCATATTCCGAATATCCTGCAGGTGTTTTTGTCGAAGACTGGGCATATTATGGTGGCGGTCAGACTCTGGATGAACATAATGGAAGATACTGCGTAACACCAGAATTTCCAAATGGCACTTGGGCATATTTTGTCACAACTGATCCTCAGGGAGAACCAACATTCCCATTTATGATCGGATTGACCTCAAAAGAAACCCTACAAGTTCCACCCAACAGTGGATTTGTTCCCCTTATTGAGGAAGAACAACCAGTTTTTGTTGGTGCACAGTCAATTGTAATTTCTCTGCAACCGACAAATGCAAGCACTCAAGTAAATACAAACCAAACATTTACAGTTCTAGCAAATGTGCAGCCTGGTAATGGAATTCTTCACTACCAATGGCAAGTTTCTACCGATGGTGGTTTTTCTTGGGCAAATATTAAGGGTCAAACATCAAATGTTCTGACTGTATATGCCTTGGCATATATGACTGGTTATCGTTATAGATGCATTTTGACGGGTCCGATTGGCGCTACAAACCCAGCGCAAAATTCTCCATTGGCATCAAATCTTGCCATTTTATCGGTCACAGGTATTGGATCAAGTATCGATTTTGCCAGCATCTTACAATTTGATGATGCTACTGGTTCATATGATATGACTCCAGTATCGTTTGATAAAGACAATAACAATCCAAACTTCACAACCACATCCATTAGGTTTAGCAACACTGTGGTTGACTTCGATATGACATAAATACTCCTGTAGAAAAGTCCCCCGATTATGGCAAAGCAAAACATAAATGTAGGTGTATCAGCCAACGATGGAACAGGTGATACTCTAAGAGATGGTGCCATTAAGATTAATAACGTCATCAATGAGCTTTATGCTTATCTTGGTGATGATACGAATCTTCGCATCAATATCAATTCGCCGTCCACAAATCAAGTTCTAAAATGGGATGGTACTACCTTCACGGAAGGTCAACTTTCTATTGAAAATCTGACTAATGTTGATTTGTCAGGTATCACTAATGGTCAAGTTCTGAAATGGAATACTACCAGTAACAAATTCCAACCTGGGGATGATCTACAAAGCACTGGATCTGGTAGCGGTCTCAGCAACATTTCAAACAATGGTAACGGGGACCTTGTTGTTAGTGCAGATATTCTCCCCAATAGCGATGTTACATATGATCTGGGTTCGCCTTCACTGAAGTTCCGCGATCTGTATCTCTCAACCGCCACAATTTGGTTGGATGATACTGGACTTTCTACTGACGAAAATACTCAAGAACTCGTCCATAAAAAGAGAAATCTTCACCTTGTCCAGTCGATTAACACTGGATCTCAGCGTATAGTTGAATCAAAACTTTCTACAGAGAATGCTCTCGAAAAAGAGAAATTCCACAGTCGTTTCGGTTCTATGAAACCTGGAACGAGAGTTGATGTCCGTGATGTCGGTGGCATTCTGATTCACTTGGATTTTGTTAGCTTTACTGAAGAGACTGGTCCTGCTCGTGGTTATGCAGTATTTAATGCTGTTGGTCCTGGCGACCAATCACCAGAACTTAATGTAAATCTTCCTCTGGAAATTACTTCACACAATAGAGTTCTTTCTGAGGATGAAACTGGTAGCGTTCAGATTCAAGCAGATGATCTGACTTTTGGTGGTGGTCACAAACTGAAGATCGACGCTGAAGGTAATCTTCAAGTTGCCGTTGAAGGTGGTGAGTTTGAAGATGCTGATGGCGGTTTCCGTAGAGAGCAGAGCAACGCACCTGAGGGATCAACAGTCATCAAGGGTCAGAATGGCGTATCTACTTACGCTCCATCCCCCGCATTGTTCTACAGGATGACTCCTGTCGGTTCTAACGCATATCTGATGTATGGTCCTGGTCTACCTGCAGAGGGCGCTCAGAACCCCTCTCTGGTCCTTTACAGAGGGTTTACATACATCTTTATCAACCTTGCTGGTGGTGCACATCCGTTTAGGATTCAATCAACCGCTGGTTTGGCTGGTACAAGATATACAACTGGTATAACTCCCCCGACTGGCGGTGAGTTTGGTGCTCAGCACTTCACCGTTCCCCACGATGCGCCCGACACTCTGTATTACCAGTGCACTATTCACGCTGCAATGAATGGCACTTTTACGATTCGTTGATAAATGGCAAGAACAGTACCTGGAAGTGGCGCAGTAATCGAACCCGTATTTAATAGTACATACGGGGTTAGGGATGTTTATGTGATTGATGGTGGATCTGATTATTCCGAATTTGATCCACCAAGATTAAGAATTGGCAATTGTGGTACACCATTAAGAGAAGCGGTTTTAGAACCAATCATTCAGAATGGAAGAATTGCTGCTGTAAAAGTATTAGATCCTGGTGAAGGATATGATCCAGTAAGGATTGAAATCCAAACAGAAGGTTTTGGTTATGGAGCTAAAGCAAAACCCGTTCTTTGGGAGGAAGATCAGTTTTCTATTGAAGGCGATCTTCTAGTTCCTGCAGGAGCAATTCAATATGTTCAAATGTTGTCTAATGGTGACAATTATTTCAAAGATCCAACCTCTGTTGTAATTAAAGGTGGTGGTGGATCTGGTGCAGAACTTCGTGCAGTTAATGGTTTAGTTACGGGTCTTTCACTGGAAGCACCTGGATCAAACTATGAAACTGGCGATATTAATATTGTTATCGCTGGTGGCGGTGGACAGGGAGCATCTGGAGTCGCAGATGTTGATCCGTTTGGTATCATCAAAAATGTAAATATCACAAATCAAGGTGAATTTTTTGAGTCGCCTCCAGTAGTTCTACTTAATGGCGGTGGTGGTGGTGGTGCAAGAGCTGTCGCAAATGTCGTTCTTGGTTCTATCACATCCATTGACATATTGGATCCTGGTGGTGGATATTCAACTGCTCCACAAGTTATTTTCACCAGAAATACCGACCTCATCAAAAAGAACAGAAATAGGCAAGCGTTTAACTCGTTTGTTTATGATGTAACAGGTCTTCTTAAAGATGTTGATATTTCAGATCAAACAATATATGTTGAGACAACGGATCCGTATCCTGGATCTGGAAAAATTCTAATCGGAAGAGAAGTCATTCGGTATACTGGTAAAACAGGTACATCCTTTACTGGTTGCGATCGAGGAATCAACTTCAGATATGACCAAAAAGTTATTCTGGATTCTTTGGCGGATAATCCCGTAACAGGACTTTCGGAATATGTCTTCAACGTTGGCGATCGTGTCGTTAGAACTAATGAAAGTTCAGGCAGCAAAATTGCTCGTGTCTACGATTGGAGACCAGAAGAACGAGGACTTTATTTAACATTTGAAGTTGATGAACTGGCATTTATTGATGGTGGTAACTCAAATGTTACTACTCAGGTAATTGACTTCAGTGGTGGTATTTCAAGTTCAACTGCAACTGGTGTAGAACCCCACACTCTCATCGATAAGGTGGGATCAAGAATCTATCAATTGACATACCCAATTCAGTTGATACAGGATAAGGCATTTGAAGATGATGATGAACTTCAGGGTGATGGTGATGGTATTCCTGATCTGATTAATACCAATACAGATTACGAAGGTGAAATTAACCTTGATGGTGGTATTGCATCATCACTATATGGTATTGAAGAAACCCTTGGTGGTCAAAATACTACGCTATTCCAAATTGGTGATCAGATGTCTGATGCATCAATCCCAACAAAATCACCAACAGTATCCATTGCTGGTGCTCTTGGTGATGGTGAATACCACGCAGCAACACTCCAATTTACATTCAGAACAATGCTGAATAATTACAACTTTAGTATTGGAGAAACTGTAAGAGGAACCGTTAGTTTGGTTGAAGCAGTTGTTGTATCTTGGGATCCAGTTACAAAAGTTCTTGTGTGTAATGACCCCACTCCAAACGCGGGTAATTACCTTTGGAACAAAAACGAAAATATCCTTGGCGTTGGCACAGGAGCTGAGGGCAGAATTTTGAGGATTGATTATCCATCTTTTATCAGAAACGAGCCCGACTAAACCTAGTATAAATAAAAGGAAGGTAGAAACTGTCCAATGGCACTACTTACAGACCAATTCAGAATTTTTACAGCGGAAAAGTTTATCAAGTCACTTGAAGGTCCAGACAAGACCGAGAGTGATATTTCTGCAGGCGCAAATCGTGATCGCTTGTATGTGTTCATTGGTAGACCGCAAGAATGGGATAATGAAAATAATCCCCCAACTCCGATTGATTCATTTCAAGATTTTTCGGATGCTTACGACGATATGATTTCAATGAAGCGCATTCTTGCGAATGACGCTGTTCAAGTTATTCGTCGCATTGATTGGATTCCTCCTGAGCAAACTACAGGTGGTTTGGGTTATGTGTACGATATGTATCGTCACGATTACTCATCTTCCAAGACCGCATCTTCTGGTGCTACTAAACTGTATGATGCAGACTTCTATGTGGTGAATTCATCATACCAAGTTTATAAGTGCATCTACAACGGCACTTCACCTTCCGATCCCAACGGTAAACCTTCAACCATCGAACCTACAGGTACTTCAACATCGATCATCACAACTGCTGATGGTTATCGTTGGAAGTATATGTACACCATCCCTGTGGGTCAGGTGTTGAAGTTCTTCTCGGCAGACTATATGCCCGTTCTGATCGATACCGCTGTTCAGTCTGATGCTGTTGGCGGTGAGATTGATACCGTAGTTATCCAGTCTTCTGGTTCTGGTTATAACAACGGAACTTATGAAAACGTTTCCGTTAAAGGTGATGGTACTGGCGGTCGTATCTCCATCGTGGTTGATGGTGGTAAGATCGTTTCTGCTACTGTGACTTCTGGTGGTTCCAACTACTCCTTCGGTAAAGTGATTATCGATGAAGTCAATGGTATCGGTGCTGGTACAGGTACTGGTGGTGCTATTGACGTAATCATTCCCCCTAAAGGTGGTCACGGATCAACCCCCCAAATTGAACTTGGTGGTTTCCGTGTAATGATTAATACCAAGTTTACATATTCTGAAGGTTCTGGAGACTTCCCAACCGATAACGACTATCGTCGTATTGGTCTGGTGCTGAATCCCCTTAAGTTTGGTACGGAAGAACTTGCAGATGCGATTACTATTTCTGCATCTAATGCTGTAATTTTCCCCCCTGATTTCACAGGTTCGTTTAACACTGACGAAATCATCACCCAAACTAGAACTGTTGGTGGTCAACAGGTAACTGCTCGTGGACGAGTAGTTTCTTGGAATTCTGTAACTAAAGTTTTGAAATACTATCAAAATAGAATTGATGGTATTTTCCCAGAGATTACGGGCAACAAAGTTGAATTCTCTGGTGGTAATACAATTGTTGGTTCTGGATCTGGTACTTCAGTAGATCCCGATATCAACTTCCCTGTTGTTCCTGGTGAAGCTACTCGTGTTATTAACAACACAGAGTACGATCTTGGTATGTCATTCACTTCAGGTTACGCCAAACCAGAAGTGAAAAAGGACTCTGGTAAAGTTATCTACATAGATAATAGGAGAGCGATCTCCCGTGCTGGCGACCAAATTGAAGACATTAAGATCGTAGTAGAGTTCTAAAAATGCCCCAGAATACCAACCTGAATATTTCTCCTTATTTTGACGATTTCAATAAGGATAATAACTTCTACAAGGTTCTTTATCGTCCTGGGTATCCTATTCAGGCGAGAGAACTTACTACAATGCAGTCCCTTCTCCAAAACCAATTGGAGTCTATGGGATCTCATATGTTTAAGGATGGCGCAATGGTCATCCCTGGACAGGTTGGTTACGATTTAGATGCTAAGGCAATTATTCTACAAGAGAGTTTTCTCGGTACAAACGTAGAACTCTATCGTGAGCAGTTAACTGGTGCTTTGATTACTGGTCTAACAACTGGTATTCAAGCAAAGGTTTTGTTCTCAATTTCTTCTGCAGAATCTGAGCGTGGATACATTACGATGTATCTCAAGTACATCACTTCTGGTGGAGAAGACAGTGATACTAATGAATTTGTTCCAAATGAACAATTGGTTTGTGACAGAGAACTGACCTTTGGTAGCACACTGGTCGAAATCGGTACACCTTTTGCTCAACTTCTTCCCACATCCGCAACTGCAATTGGTTCCACAGCCACAGTTGCTAATGGCGTATACTTTATTCGTGGTTATTTCGTCGATGTAGAAGAGCAAACCATTATCCTTGATCAGTATTCAAATAATCCTTCATATAGAATTGGTCTGGAAATTTTTGAATCTATTGTTACCCCAGAAGATGACCCAGGGCTGAATGATAATGCAACAGGTACATCAAACTATTCTGCTCCTGGTGCACACAGATTTAGAATTCGTTGTCAACTGACAAAGAAAGTAATCGATGATGATACCGATAAGAACTTCATCGAACTGCTGAGAATCAATCAATCTCAAGTAGAGAATTTTGTAGATAGAACTGTATATAACGAACTTGCTAAAGAACTTGCTCGTCGTACATACGATGAGTCTGGTGACTATACTGTTAGAGACTTCGATATTCGTGTAAGAGAGCACCAGAATGATGGATCTAATGGTGGTGTGTATCTTCCTGGAGAGAAATCTAGAGAAGGTGTAATCTCGGCATCTTCATATTATGCTACGGAAATTTCTCCTGGTAAGGCATATGTTAGAGGATATGAAATCGAAACGCTTACACCAACGTTCCTTGATTTAGATAAACCAAGAACAACTAAGGCACTTCAGAACTCAATTATTCCGTTTGAACTCGGCAATTATATGCTGATGAATAACGTCAAGGGTTCACCAATTGTTAATGGTAATGGTATTAACTCCAACTACCAAGTTTTAGAATTTCGTGATGTAAAACCGAATGGGGTGCTTACCGCATCTGGTCAGGTTATTGCTTATGCAAGATGTGCGGCATATGAGCATCACAGTGGATCAGTCGTAACATCAGCAGCTACTCAGTGGAAAACCTATCTTTTCGATATTCAACCACTGACACTGTTTGAGATGGATACATCAGTCAGTGCTGGGCAAGGCACGGTTATTCGTGGAAGAACCTCCAGAGCAAAGGCATTTATTTCATCAGATATTTCAAACGCATCGACGTTTACAGTCTATCAAGTTTACGGCACATTCCGTACTGGCGAAGTTATTGAAAGAGATGGTGTAGAGATTGGTACTCTTGATAACTATTTTACTTGGCAGTTGACTGATGCTAAAGGTGTAACTGGTAGAGATCCAGATACCAATAGTATCATTTTTGCTGGAGATCTTATTCTTGATAGCGAACGTGTAATTATCGGCACAAACTTCAATGTTAATAGTGGAACCCTGACAGGAACCAAATCGAACTTCACCTTGGATCTTCGTCCTGGCGATATTCTCACGAGTGATGGTACTGACACATACACGATCAATAGAATCACAACTCCTGGTGGAACAATTACTGGAGCTGTAACAAGTGCAACTGTCGCAAACGGCGTATCTTCTGGAATGTCTAATGGTGATTATGCATTCCTCGTTCGTCTTAGAGCACAAGTTTATGATAAAGAGACTGCCGATCTTTTGATCGAAATGCCTAAAGAATCCATCAACCAGATTTCTGACGAATCTGTGATTGTTGCACGTTCTTTTGATGATATTACTGTTACTGGTGCGAACGACTTTACAATTTCATTGCCTGCAGATGAGCAATTCTTGGCATATGATGATGATCATTATTGCTTGGTGTCACTAGCACCCACAGCTGGCACTGTTCTTGATATCGAACCGAATCTGACATTTAATACAACTGGTACTCCCAGAACTTCCTTAACAGTTTCAAATCTTGCTGGAGTTACTTCAGTTCGATTAATTGCGTCAGTCTCCAAAAACCAAGCAGAAAAGAAACTGAAGAATGCTACTGTGATGGAAGTATTGAAGGTCGAAAGAACTTCAATTTCTTCAGATGCTCCCAAGTATGGTCTTTCATATGGTTCTTTGTATGGAACTCGTATCGAAGATGACGAAATTTCGATGGGTTCATCTGATGTATACAAGATTCACGCGGTATACGAATCTACAGATGACAGTTCCGCAGTGATACCTTATTGCATTATGCAAGATGCGACCATCTTCAAGAAAGGTACTATCATTGAAGGACTGACCTCCAAGGCAAAAGCAAGAGTTGTAAACTTTAACCCAGTCTCGTATGTTTGCCATTTCGTATATGAGAACGATGCGTTCTTTATTCTTGGAGAAACTCTTCGTGGTTTCGATGCAAATGATCAGGTAATTACTGGTATCATCAATGATGCGGATAATTCCATCAATAACGGAAGCAAAAATGTTACCGATTCGTTCTTCTTGGATACAAACCAGAAAGGACACTACTATGACATCTCTAAACTTGTTCGTTATGCAAGTTTTACAAAACCACTTCGTAAACTAAAAATTGTTTTTGATAGATTTGTTCACGAAGCAACTGGTGACTATTTTGCTTCAGAATCATACGTTGGTATCGATTACGACGATATTCCGTCATTCACAGAGAACAACGTAACAAAACAGCTTAGAGATGTTCTAGATTTTAGACCTGGAGTAACTCCCGTTCTTTCTGGTTCTGGTACGGTAGGATCCCCCTATTTTGTTAATTGCGCATCCCTCGATTTCAAGGATCGTAGTTTCACTTCTGGTGGTGTTTCAAACAATGCTACTGTGATCGACATTCCCAAACCAGAATCGGATTTTAGATGCGATTACGATTTTTATCTTGGTAGAGTTGATAAACTCTTCCTCACGGATCAATCCAAGTTTAAGATTATCAAGGGTATTCCTGGAGAACAATCTGAAATTCCAGCAAACATCGATAATGCAATGCTGCTGGCAACTATGTTCCATAAACCTTATGGATACTCATATAAAGATGTGAGAATTGTTCGTGAGAACAATAGAAGATTTACGATGCGTGATATTGGTGCAATTGAAAAACGTGTTGACATTTTGGAATATTACACTTCACTGAACCTTCTCGAACTCGAAACATCATCACTACCGATCAAAGATGCCGATGGTTTCGATAAGTTCAAGAATGGATTCTTGGTCGATAACTTCACATCTTTCGATTCTGCGGCTACAACACACGAAGATTTTGCTTGTTCTATTGATTTTAAAGAAGGCAATCTTCGTCCATCACACTACACTACTAACGTATCTTTACAATTCTCCGAAAACAATTCATCTAATATCACAGTTCACGAATCGGGTGTCATCACACTGCCATACAATGAAGTCAAATTCATTATACAACCGTATGCATCTCGTGTAGAGAATGTTAACCCGTTCAACGTATTTGCATATATTGGTCGTCTTGATCTATACCCGTCTTCAGATGACTGGGTGGATTCACGTAGATCGCCAGATCAAGTTGTAAACATCGAAGGTGATTTTAACTCAACCCTGCTGAGATTGGGTGCTGACTGGAATACTGGGTTTGCTCCTACTCAATGGAATTCTTGGAGAACAAACTGGGCTGCATCATCAACATCTTCTAACACTCAGTTCCTTCGTGGTCCTGGTATTCGTCGAATTACCACAACTACAACATCAACCACATCTTCACAAAGCCGTAGTGGTTTGAGAACTCGTGTTGTTCCTAGAGTTGATCGCCAATCACTTGGTGATAGAACCATTGAACGTACTATTATTCCGTTCATCAGATCTAGAAATATTGCGTTCAGAGTACAACGTCTGAAACCCAACACAAGATTCTATGCATTTATCGATAACGTAGACATCAACTTCTACACTACACCAAAACTTTTGGAAGTAATTAAGAATACAGTAGAAGATATTAGAACCAATGATACTCCCTTTGTTGTTGGTGAGACTGTTGTTGGTCAAACATCAGGTTGTAGACTTCGTATTGTAGATGTCAATGATGGTTTCGATGACAATCTATCTCCATATGATAAATCAGATCTTCCCTCATCATATGCATCTACGACACCGTATCTGAATATCGATACAAAGATTATGTCAGAAACAGTTGCTGGCACATATTATGGAAACGCACTTGAGGGTGAAATTCTTGTTGGTGCAACTTCTGGTGCTCGTGCTGTTGTAAAACCCAAGCGTTTGATCGCAGATACTAATGGCAATATGTCTGGTATTATCTGGATCCCCAATCCAGCAATTAATACCAATTTGAGATTTGCCACAGGTACTCGTGTTATTCGTCTTACAACATCACCTTCAGATTCACGTACTCCTGGTGAAGTTGACTCTGCTGCTCAGCATAACTATATTGCGTCAGGTGTTCTTGAAACTAAGCAGCAAACAATTCTTGCCGTTAGAAATGCTGATGTTGTTAGAGATACGGTATTCCAAGATCGTATTGTCAACACCACAAGCACAAGCGTTCGTGACACTGGTTGGTATGATCCTCTTGCCCAGTCATTCCTGGTCGAATCTAAGGGTGGTGCATTCCTAACTGGATGTGAGTTGTATTTCAGAACTCGTGATGAGAGAATTCCTGTTTCGGTTCAGGTTCGTGAGATGGCGAATGGTTATCCAACCACCAAAGTTCTCGCATTCTCCGATACAACACTGCTTCCTTCTCAGATCAATTTGTCCGAAAATGGTACTATTCCAACCAGATTCACTTTCCAATCACCAGTTTATGTTACTGAAAACAGAGAATACTGTCTGGTAGTTCTGTCAGACTCCAATGAATACAAACTCTGGATTTCCAGAATGGGTGAGGATGATGTAACTAGCGATAGAACCATCTCGGAGCAACCTTATGCTGGTGTTCTGTTCAAGTCACAGAACGCATCTACCTGGACTGCTGACCAGTATGAAGACCTCAAGTTCGTTCTGTATAAGGCAGAATTTACTCCAAATACAACAGGAACTGCTTGGTTCAATAATGCTGATCTTGCACTTGGTAATGGTGGTATTTCTCAGTTGAGAAATAATCCGATTATCACTACCAAACCACAAGTTAAGATTGTACTTTCAGATTCCACAGCGAACTATACTATCGGCGCAGAACTCACTCAAACTGATGTTTCTCCTGCTCCTTCCGCTGTCGTTCGTGAAATTGTTCAGGGTGTACCAGGATCATCAAATGCATACCTGATTGTAGATGATCTTGTCGGATCTTTCCGTCAAGGCGTTCAATCTGGTAATACCTACATTTATAGAATCGTATCTTCAAGATCTCTGGCAACGATTACTTTGACTGGTGTTTCTGGAACCTTCCAAGTTGGAGAGTCAGTCACTAATGGCACTGGTGCATCAGCAGTCGTAACTTCTTGGACATCTGGTACTGGTGCACTTGAAGTTAAATCAGTTACTGGCACATTCTCGGATGGCGATCCAATTACACAGGTTGTCAATTCCGTAACTGTAGCATCTGGTACTATTGGAACAAGTGGAGTTTCTCTCACTGGAGACGATATTAATGATTATCCTTCAGCACCAATCTCATACTTCAACAATGCAACTGAAGTAACAGTTCTACACGCAAACCATTGTATGCACGACATTGGTAACAATGTGCGTATCAGCGGAGTTATTTCAGAAGTTTCGCCAACGATTATTGACTCGGCGTATCACACCAACGGCATCACAGCCACAGACGGTGTTGGAACATCCTTCTCACTGCACGTTAATGACGCTGCAGCATTCCACACAATTATTAATGGCGAAGTTATTAGTTCCTCAAACTCTGGTTATATTGTTATCAGAGATCCCGAGATTCCCGAGCAGCATTTTGAAATCATTGAGTATAATGCAATTACATCTGATGGTAAGATTATTACCCTTCCCGCAGGATCTCGTGGTCAAGCAGGAACTGCGGCTTTGGCACACTCACCTAACAGTATTGTTGAATGCTACAATCTCGACGGCATTCCTTTGACAGAGATCAATAAATTGCATACTGCAATTGGTTCACCAACTATCGATAGTTATAAGATCGCCGTTGATTCTGTTTCCACTTCTGGTATTACAAGTGGTGGTTACAACGCAACTGCAACTCAGAACATTCAATTTGAGCAAGTATATCCTCAAATTCAAATGACTGTGTATCCCGAGACAGATATTGCCACAAGAGTCAATGCTGTTAGTGGAACATCAATTCAGGATGGCAACAACGTTGAACAAGCATCCTTTATCAATGACGGTGTATACTATGATCTGATTGCTAACGAAGATAATTACTTTGATGAACCAAAACTGGTCGCATCGGTAGTTAATGAGTCAGCAAAACTCTCTGGTTCTAAGTCTCTGAACCTTCAGTTGCTGATGACCACAGAGAACCAAAATGTCTCTCCTGTCATTGATACCGATCGCTGCTCATTGATCACAACCACTAATAGAGTCAATAACCTCTCTATTGGCGTAAATGATGCGGAAAAGAATGCTGGCGATCTCAACAGCGCAGTTTACATCACAAAGGTAATTAACCTCCTCAACGCAGCAAATACCCTTAAGGTTCGTTTTGAAGCCTGGAGACATCCACAAACAGAGATTCGTGTTATGTACAAACTCAATCCTGTTGGCACGTCACTTTCGTTCGATGAGATTGGTTATACATACTTTAACGGGAATGGTCTGGAAGATAAGAGCATTCAGAAAACTGAAGATCTTCTGTATAGAGATTTTGAATATACCTTGGAAACTACCGATTACACTTCGGCACAAATCAAGATTATTATGACATCTTCCAACCAGGCATATGTCCCGCTAATTAAAAACCTTCGTGTAATTGCTTTGAGTGACTTGTAATGAGAAAAAAATACGCTCCTGTTGAGGGACACCCCGACTTGGTTCGGGATCCCTCATCTAAGGCAATACTAAATATTAACAACCTTCCAACTGGAACGGCAAAATCGAATCGTAAGGCACAGGGTGAAGCAGTTGACTCATTGCAATATGACGTTAATATGCTAAAATCTGAAATGTCTGAGATCAAATCTCTTTTGAAACTGTTATTGGAGAAACAACAATGAGTGCAACTGAAACTGAAGTGATGACGGAAGAAGAACTTCTTGATGACTTTAAAAAAAGATTTACTGCACTGCGAGATGAAAATCAGCAACTTGCAGCAAAAGTAAGAGACAATGAGACTCAAATGCTGAAACTACAGGGGGCAATTGAAACTCTAGAGTATCTTGCAACAAATACGATTGTAGATGAAGTAACTGAATAACTTACAGGGACCGCTGAGGTCCCTTTTTAATGCTTATAAATATCAGAGAGGCTACTAACCGTCCGCACGGATTAAAGTATAAAAATGGCAAATAGAATCCAATTAAGACGTGATGGTGCTCAGCAGTGGGCGAACATCAACCCAATTCTGGCACAAGGCGAACTCGGAATCGAAATCGATACGTCGCGTATTAAGATCGGTGACGGTGTTACTCCGTGGAACTCTCTCAGGTATGAGCGACCACTTGAGACCGAAACCAACGCTGCTAACACTCTAGTTAAGCGTGACGCTGACGGTAACTTTGAAGCGGGTGCAATTAGTGCCACATTGATTGGTAACGCTTCTACTGCAACCCGTCTGGCAAACGCACGTCAGATTCAATTAACTGGTTCTATTACTGCATCTGGTTCTTTTGATGGTTCTGCAAACCTCAACCTCGCAACAAACCTGGAAGTTATTCCATCACTTCCACATTATAATCCGAATGATCTAGAAGCTACTGGCACATATTCTCTCGTACAAGTAGACTCTAGAGGTAGAGTCATTGGCGCTCAACTTGCATCAACCCTGTCGGACTATGGTATTACTGATGCGCAACCCTTAGATAGTGATCTGACAAGTCTTGCCACTCTGACAACACTGGGTCTTCTGTCAAGATCCTCTCAGGGAAGCATCCTCACAAGAACCCTTACTGGTGGTGCTGGTCGCATCATCTTCACAAACGCTGACGGTGTTAATGCCAACCCGTTTATCGACCTTGCTGACACGGCAGTTGTTGTCGGTTCATATAACGTAGAGTCCCTGACCTCATCGGGTACAGGTTCTCAAACTGTCAATGCAACCAAATTTACCGTTGACAGATATGGTCGTCTGACATATGCTCTTACGATACCTATCGCAACAGCAACTGAAGGTTCTAAGTATGCAGCATATAGTGCAGGTGCAACCTACAGCAGATACGATATCATTGAAACTGGCACTGGTGTATATCAGGCACTGCTAGATATTTCTGCTGGTCTGGGTGCTCCTTCGCATACGGATTCCAGTGACACTGGCAGTTGGAGATATCTGGGTGCTGCACTCACCGAACAGAAAGGTCTTGCATCATTTGCACAAGAAGACTTTGATGTTGACTCAAATGGTCACGTTACCATTGCTGCAGCAGGTGTTGATAATCGTCAACTCCAAAATAACAGAATTATCTTCACTGACAGAAATACTGCTCAGGAATTTGAACTTGATAATGAACTCACAGCCGCAAATGCCCACAACGGTTTTGATTATCTGAATTACATTTATGTCAATGATACTTCTGGGAACCTTCTATTTACTGCTAATAACGTTGATAACTCTGGCAGTGGTGGGGTTGATATTAACGTTGATACTCACATCAGTGGTGCCAATATCGTGCTGGATCGTCCTGGCACAAGTCCTCTCCAAACTATTGAGCGCACTGCTGGATCACTCAAGATTTTCCATAACGTCAATTCAGCCACAGATAGAACTTTTGACATTGTTAGTACCAACGCTGGTGCTGGTACTGCCACCCTCAATATCACTGCTGACAATGGTATCGTCATCACCTCAACAGATGTCAATGCAAAAGTTCAGGTAGAAGACTTTTACTTCCAAGAAAATGTTCTTGGTACAAGCAATGCCACAATGGTGCTTGATCCTGGTGACGATGATGCTGCAACAGGATTGGTTCAAATTCGTGGTAACCTCCAAGTTGATGGCGTAACTACAACAGTAAACTCAACAACAATTACCGTCGATGATCCGATCATCACTTTGGGAGGAGACACTGCTCCTACCGTTGATGACAATAAGGACCGTGGTGTTGAGATTCGTTATTATGATACTCAGGCACGTCTTGGATTCTTTGGTTGGGATGAAGACTATGCCGATAGTAATATCTGGTCTGGTACTGGTGGTTATCGTTTCCTCTATAACGCAGCAAATACCAACGAAGTTTTCAGCGGTACAGATGCTCCGTTGATTGCAGGTAACCTCAGATTAACAACCAATACTGGTTCTACTTCTACAACTTCAGGTACTCTGGTTGTTACTGGCGGTACTGGAATTAGTCAAAACCTCTGGGTTGGCGGTACATCAAACTTTGCTGGTCGTATGGACCTGGCAAGTAGCTTTAATCTGACTGCAGCAACTCAGTGGTTCCGTATCAATAATGGAACTACAAATGTATTCTACATTGATAGTGCAAATGGCAACACCTCAATCTGGGGTGATTTGTATCAGTTCAACAATAAAGTTATTCAAACGAATGGTAGCATCGTTATTGATGGTGCTGGACAGAATCTGTTAATTAAGAATGGTTCCCTCCAGACTAAGTTTAGTGTAGCAAGTAATACTGGTAATACTGTATCCCAAGGTACATTGAATGTTGTTGGTGGAACTTCTCTCGATTCTACCCTTGATGTAGATGGTGCTACTACACTCAATAGCACTCTGGATGTTGATGGAAATACGGTTCTCCACAATAACCTCACAATTGACACTACTGGTAAAATCTTCAAACTTACCAATGGTGCAAGTGATAAGTTTGTTGTTAGCAGCACAAATGGCAATACCGATATTGAAGGTACTCTGAATGTTGCTGGTCTCACCTACTTTGAAAATGTAGATGAACCAACAATCTCTACTGATGCAAACAACTACTTCATCATTGTAAGTTCAGATTATGGCGCATTTAGATATGCTGGTGGTGGTTATGTTGAAGGTAATACTCTCTTCAATAGTGATGTATATATCAATGGCGCACTCAATCAGAGAGACCAAGGTACAGCAACTGAGACATTTAGCACACAGAACTACCTGAGAGTACGATACAAACTTCGTGCTGGTAGTTCCATCGCTTACACTCCCTCATATGCTCAAGACGATAATTCAAACTTGAGAGTGTATGGTGGTGCTGGTGTTGCAACAGATCTGCACATTGGCGATAATCTTTACATTGGTAGAAAGACCAGTGGAACTGATCCGTATGACTTCCACGTTCAGGGAACAACTGGTAACACAATCATCGGTCGCTCTGGTTTTGGTACTGCATCTGCTGGTACACTGACAGTATATGGTGATACAACTCTAGATAGAAACCTATACGTCAATGGCAACACAGAAATTGGTAATGCTTCTTCCGATACTCTGGTTGTTGATGCAACATCAACATTCAATGCTAACGTAACACTTGCTGCAGGTCAGAATCTCACCGTTGGTGGTAATGCAATTGTTGATGGTAACCTAACTGTTCACGGGACTACAACCACCGTGAATTCGACGGTAATGACTATTGATGATCCCATCCTGACTTTGGGTGGTGATACCGCACCCACAACTAACGATGCTAAGGATCGTGGTATTGAGTTCCGTTACTACAGTGGCGGTGCCGCACGTCTTGGTTTCTTTGGTTGGGATGAATCTGCTGGTAGATTCGCACTCTTCAACGCTGCAACAAATGCATCTGAAGTATTCAGTGGCACTCGTTCTGGCATTGATGCTGGTTCCATCAAATTGTTCGATACCACCAATTCATCTTCATCATCTACTGGCAGTTTAATTGTCGGTGGCGGTGCTGGTATTGGTCTACAACTCTACGTTGGTACTAATCTTTTTGTTGGCGGCACTGCAGCAATTACTGGCGCAACAACAATGTCATCGACATTGGATGTTTCCAACGATTTCAAAGTAAATACAAATAAGTTTACAGTTGCATCTGCAACTGGTAATACTGCTGTTGCTGGCACACTTTCTGTTGCTGCAGCAACAACGCTTTCATCGACACTTAATGTTACTGGTAATACTTCAATTACTGGTACTCTCGGTGTTTCTGCAGCAACAACTCTGAACAGCACACTCGCAGTAACTAGCAATACTACTGTTGGTGGTACTCTGGGTGTAACTAATGCTACCACACTTAGCAGCACTTTGGGTGTAACTGGTGTAACATCAATCACAAATGCATCGCAAGCATCTACAACTGGATCATACAGTGGAGATGGTGCTCTGAGAGTCACTGGTGGTGGTTCTGTTGGTGGCAACTGGGTTGTTGGTGGTAACCTGAAAGTTTATGGTGATGCCATCTATGATGGTGACATCAACTATGCAGGTACTCAGACATACACTGGTAAGGTTAGATTCAATAACACTTCTGATGCAGTTAGTGCAACCAGCAACAACGTTTCGGTATTCAGCGCAGGCGGTCTGGCAGTAACTAAGAAAGCATACATTGGTGATGACCTTGACGTTGGCGCTGGTAAGTTTACGGTAGATGGTCCTACTGGAGACACTGCAATTACTGGTACTCTCGGTGTAACTGGTGCATCATCACTATCATCATTGAGTCTTAGTTCTTCAGCAACATTTGCTTCGTCTCTGACTCTTGGTGGTAACCTTGCTATCAACACTGATAAGTTTACTGTTGCATCCACAACTGGTAATACTGTGATTGCTGGTACGTTAAACGTATCTGGATCATCAACCGTTGGTACTCTGACAGCATCTGGTGCAGTCACCTTTAATGGTGCTAACACCGTTTCGCTGAGCAACTCTGGTGCTTACTTCAGTAACAGTGGTCTGACTCGTTTGATGAATGCAAGCGATTCCACTGGATATAATAACACTTCAGCATCTCTCTTCGTTAACGGTGGCGCATCCATTGTTAAGAGACTGAATGTTGGTGGTAACTTTATGGTTGGTGGTTCTGCTGGTGTTAAGGCAACAATTCTTGCTGCTAGCGGCAACTTCAGCACCAGTGGTACTTTAGCTGTCACTGGTGGTGCAACAATTGGTGGAACCCTTGGCGTAACTGGACAGATCACTGGTAACGTCACTGGCAACCTCACTGGTACAGCAGATAATTCGGATTTGGTTGGTGTGCTGAATACCACCACATCAAACCTCACATATTATCCGACGTTTGTTTCTGCAACTTCTGGGTATACGGAAATTCGTACAGACTCCGACAACCTCAGATACAACCCGAGCACAAACACTTTGCAAGTGTCCAACTTCACTTGTAGTACAAACTTTGAAGTTCAAGGTAACTTGAACATTACTGGTACTGTTACATACAATGAATCACAAGTTGGTGATATCAGTAACCACAATACAGATGCTCTCGCAGAGGGTACAACAAATCTGTACTTCACTCAGACTCGTTCCAGAGAATCCATCTCTGCAACTGGTTCCCTCTCATACAATAACCAGACTGGTGTTATCTCCTACACCGCTCCAACTCTCGCTGCTGTTGCTACCTCTGGTGCATACAGTGACCTGTCTGGCACACCTACAATCAGTGCATTCGGTGCAACTCTGATTGATGATACTTCTGCATCTGCTGCTCGTACCACTCTGGGTCTTGGCACCGCTGCTACCACAAACAGCACTGCATATGCAACTGCTGCACAAGGCACCGCTGCTGATGATACAAACAGTGACCTGACCGCACTCTACAGTGCCCTGAATGCTATTGGTAACAATGCGACAATTACTACCGTAGCCCAACTCAAGGCTGCTCTCGCTGCTCTCGTCCGTCCCTGATAACTAATGGCAACTCCAACATCCAAATCAGAACTTAAAGAGTATTGCTTGCGTCGTTTAGGTAAACCTGTTCTGGAGATTAACGTCTCCGACGAACAGGTTGACGATGCAATCGATTACACAATCGAAAAGTTCCAAGAATTTCACTACGGTGGTGCAGAGAGAGTATATCTCAAGCACCAATTCACTCAGTCAGAAATTGCTGCATTCAAGTCTGATACCACAGAAACTGTTGGCAGCACAGATTTTAAGACACAGAACAATTATTTGACACTGCCAGATCACATTCGTAGTGTCAACGGTATCTTTTCATTCGTTGATAAAGGTACTTCAAATATGTTTGACATTCGTTATCAACTCAGACTGAATGACCTGTTCGATTTTACATCGACTCAGTTTTATCATTACTATATGATTCAAACGCATCTTGAAACAATCAACTTCTTGCTGGAAGGTTCTAAACCCACAAGATTTGTGGCAACTCAAGGTCGTTTGTATATCGACTTCGATGCATCGACAGATATCCGTGAAGGTGAGTTTATTGTTATTGACTGTGTTCGTGCTTTAGATCCAGTCAATTGGACAAAGATCTACAATGAAATGTGGGTTAAGGATTACGTCACCGCAATGATCAAGAAACAGTGGGGCACTAACCTCACCAAGTTCCAGAACGTACAACTGCCTGGCGGCGTAACACTGAATGGCGAAAAGATCTATTCAGATGCAGTTGAAGAACTGACTCGTTTGGATGAGCAACTCAGAAGCACTTACGAATTTCCACCCCTGGATATGATCGGATAAGATGGCAACCAATCCCTATTTTACTCAAGGAACAACAAACGAACAAGATCTGCTTGGCGATTTAGTCATTGAGCAGATCAAGATGTTTGGTAAAGACATCTACTATATGCCCCGAAGACTTGTAAATGAAGACACGTTATTTACAGAAGATAACTTGTCATCATTTGATGGTGCATATGCCATAGAAGCATACATCGAAAATGTAAATGGTTTTGGTGGCGACGGTGATCTATTCAGTAAATTTGGTGTACGCATCAGCGATCAGGTAACGTTTATTATATCAAGACAAAGATTTACTGAAGCAGTGGATGACAATGCTCAACTAATTGTTGAGGGTCGTCCCAATGAGGGTGATTTAGTGTATTTCCCCTTGGCAGGAAAACTCTTCAAGATTATGTTTGTTGAGCACGAAACACCATTCTATCAATTGGGTAAGATCCACGTATGGGGTCTTAAATGCGAACTCTTTGAATTCTCCGATGAGAAGATTGACACAGGCGTTCCAGAGATTGACATTATCGAGCGTAATCTCTCCAACACAATCACTGTCAATTTTGCCTCTGGCGGAACTCTTGATTTTACTCCTGGCGAAACTGTTGTTGGTGGCACTTCAAACGTATCCGCTGAGGTGAAGTCCTGGGATCCAGTTTCCAAGCAACTACAGGTTTATAACAGAACTGGCATTTTCACAATTCCAGAAACACTCACTGGGCAAGATTCTGGTGCTGCCTGGACAACCACATCTTACAATACACTAAATAATACGAACACAGAATACGATCAAAATCTCTTCTTTGAGGAAGAGGGTGATCTACTTCTAGATTTCACTGAGGGCAATCCATTCGGTGAATTTGGCGGAGCACAGTAATGTTAGGAACTTATTATTACAACGAAATTTTTAGGAAGACCGTAATTGCTTTCGGTACGCTTTTCAATAACATTGAGATTCGTAGGAAGAATGATAAAGGAACTGAGGAATGGTTAAAAGTTCCTCTTGCTTATGGTCCCAAACAAAAATTCTTGGCAAGACTTCGCCAAGTAGGAGATCTCACAGAGAAAGATGCTGTGCAGATTACGCTTCCTAGAATTTCATTTGAAATTAGTGGGTTCCTATATGATCCTGCAAGAAAAGTTTCACCTACTCAGGTAGTTAGAACTGTAACTGTAGATGGGATAAAAAAGGCATATATGCCGATCCCATATAACGTTGATTTTGAAGTTGCTATTATTGCAAAGAACCAAGATGATGGTCTTCAAATTGTAGAACAAGTTCTACCATTCTTTCAACCAACACTAAACATTACACTCACACTAAATCCAGAACTCGGTGAGAAGAAAGATTTTCCTGTAACTTTGAACTCAGTTAGTTATGAGGATGATTACGAAGGAGACTATCTTACCAGAAGAACTCTGATTTACACCTTGAGTTTTACTGTTAAGACTTATCTATACGGTCCTGTATCTTCTGCAGACGACGAAACCATCAAGAAGGTTATTGTCGATTACGCTACAGACTCAGCACCTACTGCATCTAGGGAGGTTCGTTATACTGTCGAACCCGATCCTATTACGGCAGACGCAGATGATGACTTCGGATTCAATGAACTTTATAGTGAATTTACAGATGGACTCTCAAGAAACCCAGTCACAGGCATCGACGAATAAGTTTAGTGGCATTGAGGATGCACTCAATGTTGAAACCGAAATCGTTGAAGATGAAGGTGGTGCTATTCAACCATCCACCTCATCTGAGGTAGTTCCTGCGACCAGAGAACAGGTACAAAAAGATTATGAATATAGTAGAGGACAGCTCTACAGTCTCATAGAAAAGGGACAAGAAGCGATTGACGGTATTCTTGAGTTATCCCAACAATCAGATTCACCGCGAGCATACGAGGTTGCTGGTAATCTCATCAAAAACGTTGCAGATACAACTGATAAGTTGATTGATTTGCAAAAGAAAATGCAGGAACTTGAGACTGGTCCTAAGGGAGCCGCACAAACTACCGTCACAAATAACACAATGTTTGTTGGTAGCACTGCAGATCTTGCCAAATTCTTAAAGTCACAGCGTGATAAATAGTCTAGTAAGAGACCTTATTAACAATGTATAGAGTACGAGTAATGGGTACAGAGGTAACTCTGTCAACCCCGACTAACCTTGACAAGGCGACTGTCGTGAGAGTTGTCAATGACACTGCAGCTACCATTGTTTTTATTTTAGATGATGCTGCTGTTGTTGCAGAACGTGGTGGTTCCGATACATATAAAGCACTAGGTTCAAGAAACATTAGTATCGCCGCAGGCGAAACAATGTACATTGAAAAAGATGCTCTGGAAACCATCGATGGTGCTGGTCTCAAGTGTGCCAAAGTAGCGAGGCAGTAATGGCAGAAGACCAGTCCGCTCAAGCAGCATCAAACAATAAGGTCAATATGATCAAGAGGCAGCGTCAAAATATTGACCGCCGCCAACTGATGCTGAACATCAAGAAATTACAATTGCAACGTCAAAATGTTGCAATGAAAACCCCCGCATCAATGGATATGAATCTCCAACAAGAATCTGTTCTTTCATTCAAGACCTTTATTGCTGAGGGTGGTCTTGCTCGTGCAATGAGTAAGTCCAAGACAAAAGTAACTGGTCACATCTCTGCAGACCGTGGCAGTGATGAAAAGGCAAACCGCAGCAAGCGTAAAGGTCTTGAGAAAGATCTCAAGAAGCACGGTATCGGTCACAAGAAAGGTGTGGGCGAATATAAGTATGATAGTGGCGAGACTGGTCGTGAGGTTTCATACCACACGTCAAAACCCGATAAGATGTCCAAGCGTCGTTTTGGTAAAGTGATGCGTCGTCTTGGTCGTAAGCACGGTCAAGAGTCCGTCATTACAAAGGACAAAGACAAGCCAGCAAGACTGCATTATACCGAGAAGGGTAGCAAATCACCGTCCGATGCTATCGGTAAGACTAAGGCAGGCAAGCACCCTGAAGGATATGGTGAGACTTCATCAACCAAAGTAAGGTCTGGCAAACTGCCCGCTAAATCAAAAGATAGGAAATTCCATTATGGCTGAATTGCGTGAAGACGGCACTTATGAATGTAAGTATTGTGGGTTGACCAGTCCTAGAGGGCACTGGAGACCGCTTTCGTGGATTCAAAAACACGAAGAAAATTGTCCTGCAAACCCTAAGCACAATCAGGAAAAATGAAGACATTCAGAGAATTTCAAGAATCGAAATGCAAGGTCTGCAAAAAGAAAGAATGCATTTGTGATGTAAAAACTGAGGGCAATGAGTACCGTGCCGAACTTGCACGCGAACGTCGCGCAGAAAGAGAAACCGAAGATTCTTGGAGAAAGACTGGTAAGGTCGGTCAGAAAAAATCTGGTCCCAAACTTAGCACAACTAAGCATTCAAAAAGACGAGGTAGCGACTACGCAGAAAAAGAGATGCGTAGTATTTCTGCTCACGATACAGTGACTAGGAAAGCAAAGCATACTGTTGGCAATCCTTTCCCAGAAGAAGTTCAATATGATCTTGAAGAGGGAATGACCCTCAAACAGTTCAAGGCAAATCGTAAGAAGAATGAGCGTAGAGCTGCTACTGCTGATGCTCGTAAGAGAGGTCACGAAGGTAGTGAATGGCACAATACTGGCAGAACTTATTCTACAGGTGAAGCACAGTCTCGTCGTGCAAATATGACCGATGATGATAGAGCAGCAAGAAAACGTGCTGCTATAGACCCTGATGATGATCGTGATGAGAATACATATTCAGCGGATAGGACTAAGAATCCTAAGAAGCAACGTAAGCAGGCTGCTATGGGTGAAGCCCGCAATCCATATGCTATAGGTATGGCAAAGGCACAGGACATTACTGGTGATACTCCTCCCCTGAAAAAGTCCACAATTACAAAAGCACACAGAATTGCCAAGGCAATCAAAAAAGACAAATGAAATCTTTCAGTGACTTTATATCCGAAGGTGCTCGTAAAAAGGAGAAAACACCTGCAATCAATCCTCATCCTATGTCGGATGGGGAGAAGGATGTTAAGGAAGGTGCTGCCTGGACTAAGAAGGATGGACAGAACTCCGAAGGTGGTCTCAACGAAAAAGGACGCAAATCCTATGAGCGTGAGAATCCTGGTAGCGACCTGAAGGCACCTAGTAAGAAAGTTGGTAACCCTCGTCGTAAGTCCTTCTGTGCAAGGATGAAGGGTATGCGTAAGAGGCAGAAACCCGAAAATAACACAGGCGATGATCGTCTGTCCAAGTCCCTTAGAGCCTGGAATTGTTAAGATGAAATCCTTTAAGAATTTCCTATCCGAAAGCGTCAACATCTCTGGCGACTTTAACGGCAACCTCTACATCAACTCCTCAGAGCAACAGCAGGTAGATGAAAAGTATTCTGCTGATGTTGAGTGGAATGGTGAACTTTACCAGATTGAGTTGGTGAAGGAAGGAGAGATCCCCACCAGAAATCAACTGACAGAGATGCTTCAGGGTGACTATCCTGGTGCAATCGTTCAGAATGTATATCCTATTGCCAGGACCAGTAATTCACTAAATATCACCAGTAGTAAAAAGGTAACCCATCAGGGTCCTTATCTGGCATAAATTATGGCAATTTGGAATAAGAAAGATCAAGATTTTCTCAATCAGGAAAGAACCTTATTTGAGACAGTAATGCTTGCTGACCACTGGGGTGAGCAATCTGATTGGAGACCTCAATTTACATCAAAGAGTAGATTGAAAACATCCCCATATCAAACAGTATTCTTCAATACTTTCCAGTATGGTTTAGAAACTGATAACTGGGATACATCTACAACTGGCACTGCTTCGGCAACTCACAACCCAAATGCTTCTAACGTGATTATGTCAGTTGGAAGTAATGTTGGAGATAAGGTGATCCGACAGACCAGAACTGTGATGAGATACATTCCTGGCAGAGCAACCCAATGTGCTTTTGGTATTCGTTTGGAAATGCCAGTAACAGGTGTTCGTAGAAGATTTGGTGTATTCAACGAAAACGATGGTGTATTCTTTGAGGATGGTGGAGATGGAAACTACTACTGTGTTATTCGTAGTAAAGCATCTGGTTCTGTAGTAGAAAGAAGAGTTGGTAGAGCAGATTGGAATGGTGATAAGTTGGATGGCACTGGTCCTAGTCAGATCACGGCAGATCCAGATGCTCAACACCTAATCAATATTGATTACGAATGGTATGGTGCTGGTCAAGTTATTTTCAGTTATGTGATTGATGGAGAAACCCACATCATTCATAAATTCAATAATGCCAACGTAGAACACGCTGTCTGGTGTGCTACTCCATTCCTTCCAATCAGATGTGAACTTGAGAATTTTGGTGGTGCTGCTGGAACACACTATCTCTATCAGGGTTCTAACTCACTTATTCAAGAAGGAGAACCAGAGAAACTCGGCACTCTAGTAAGTCGTGGTAATGCTATTACTGGCACTACACTAACAGCTGCTAATACTTACTATCCAGTATTGAGTATTCGTCTCAAATCCACAGCACTTCAGGGTATCGTTCTCCCAAGATCTCTACAGGTTGCTACGAACGATAACACGAATGTATTTTGGAGATTAGTTGAAAACCCGACTCTTACTGGAGCAGTTTGGACTAATCCATCAAATCCAGATACTATCACCCAATATGATATTAGTGCTACTGCTTATACTGGAGGCACTAATCTACTGGCAGGATTTACTATCGGTGGTGGATCTAGTTTGATTGAACTTGATACCAAAGCAGCACTTCAACTTGGTAGAAGTCAATTAGGAACGGTGAGTGATATTTACACTCTGGTTTGTGCAGCACCAAATACAAACAAAGCTGCTGTTGCTGTAATGAACTGGTTGGAGCAGAGATAATTTAATAATTTCTTCCAATGTCTTATATTAGTCTTAAGAATGTCTCATTTTAGTAAATAGTAAGGTATAATAGGACCTCATTGCCATACCACTATGGACAGTAAAGAAGTATCCGATCTAAAGATCGAAAGAAAGGAATGCCCCAAATGTGGTGCATTGTGGTTGAATGGGCAGCACTACTGGTCGGGGACAGGAAAAGAAGGAGATCCGCACGATCTGGCAGGGTTGGTATGTAATAAACTTGGTGATGATACTTGCATCAATCCTTGTAGAGGATCTACAAGTGGGATTACCTGGGCAAAACGCCTGGAGCAGTTGGAACAAGATATGCCAGACTAAATAATCAAACATCTTTATGTTATGGATCCAGAAGTAATTGACTTATTCCCATCTACAGTATTGAGACTGAGGCATAACGATCAAGAAATCCGCGATGAATTGGATTCGGTAATAAAATACATCGAATCCAATGAACCTTTAGAATTGCATTTTGGGGATGACCCGTCAAAGCAAGACTATTGGCGAGATTTTTTGCACGCATATAAGTTACCACGATTAAATGAATTTCTATCAAACACAATAAGTCATTACGTTGGTCACACTAATTGGATTCTTTCGGAATCGTGGTTGAATTTATATCCAAAGGGATCCAATCAAAATAAACATATGCATCCTGGATTTGAACTTTCAGGTTGTTATTATCATAACACAACCGAAAGTCAAGGTATCTTAAATTTCCACAGTCCACTTGTTCAGGCAAATATGAGTTGTTTTGCCACGTACAAGGAAATGGGTGTAGAAACATTTCCAGATACTGTAATACTATTCCCATCTTGGTTAGAACATTCTACAACCCCAAATAACGATATACAAAGAAAAATTTCAATTGGTTTCAATATTAATGTAAATAAGACTGGAGAGTATGCACTCAATGGTCAGTGGTATGGGAAACATACTATAGTACATAACTACAATGGAGATTGATGTGGCACATTTACTTGGAAGAATTTTAGTGGTAGTTGCAGTGCCTTTTGTTTTGGCTACTTTATATTTCGGATCTAGAAAGGGGAGCTATTATGAATCAGAACATTATAAGGGAAATGGAACCGCACACTAGATAATTATGGGACACTTCGCGCAGTGGGTTCTAAATAATCCGTATACTCTTGGAGCAATGTGTTATGCTCTCGTCGTTTTACCGATTATGGGTATTTGGTATGTCCACAATAAAGATTGAGGAAACACTTGGTGTGGTTCTTCTGTTGGTATTTGCTGCCACAATGTTCTATCAGGGAACGATGATTATGAAAGGACATCGTGGATATCGTCATTGCGAACGTGAGCAAAAGGAATCTGATGATACTCGCCGTAGAATAGAAGAACTGCTAAAGGATAAATGAGAGATTTCGTTCCTGGTGTATTCATAATATTGTGTTGTGGACTAGCATTCACGCTTTATTGTGTTGCCTATATATTAATACTGGCAAATAAGGAGATGAACGATGTCCAAGAGTCCGAACAAGGGCAAGAAGGGTTCTGCGGGGAACAAGAAGCAGAATCAGGGCAACGCGACTGCAAAGAAAGCTAAGAATGGTGGGAAGAAAAAATAATGGGTGCGATGGTTCCTCCTAGCAGAAAGTCCTGCTATAACTTTAGAGTAAAAGAAATCGAAAGAGTTATCGACGGAGATACAATCGATGTCATTATCGATCTGGGATTTGATCTCTATAAAAAGGAAAGAGTTCGTGTCGCTGGTGTCGATACTCCAGAGAAA